>CETS01161782.1_pt1 | contig 50415 bp, 47 predicted proteins | sample 356391 | NCBI WGS metagenome assembly CETS01 (sample SAMEA2622673, study PRJEB7988) | marine metagenome | isolation source: saline water (ENVO:00002010), including
CCGCGGCGGCTCGAAAAAACGTCCTTTCTACCGCGTGGTCATTGCGGACTCTCGCGCACCACGCGATGGTCGCTTCATCGACAAGATCGGTAGCTATGACCCACGTTTGCCAAAAGACTCTGACAATCGCGTTCAGATCGACGGTGAAGCGGCTGCGGCATGGATCGCAAAAGGCGCCAAGCCAACAGATCGCGTTGCGCGCTTCCTGAGCCAGATCGAAGTCGACGGCAAACCAGTTTACGCCTGGGAGCATGGCAACAACCCGAACAAGGGTGAGCCAGGCACGAAGGCGAAAGAACGCGCTGAAGAGAAGAAAGAAAAAGAAGAAGCCAAGAAAGCTGCTGAAGCTGAAGCGGCCGCTGCGCCAGCTGAAGAAGAAGCTCCTGCTGAAGAGTCTTCTGAAGAAGAAAAAGCCGAGTAGAACCGGCCTGACGAGTTTTTCGTTTGGTGAAAAGCCCTCGCCTCGCGGCGGGGGCTTTTTGTTTTGGGCGGAACTATTTTCCACAACAGGCGGTTATCTCAGGTTCAGACGCAATTTCTTAAACTGCATCCATTCGGGACGACTCCCGGGAAGTGGAGATGACAAAATGAAGATAGGTAAATTCGCTTCAGCACTCATGCTCGGCGCCGCATCAACCCTGATGGCAGCCATGCCCGCAAGTGCGCAATATTTCGGATCAAATTATGATCAGCGCGCCTCTGGCGATCTGATCCTGTATGAGCACGACAACTATCGTGGTCGCGCTTTGCCAATCGATCAGTCGGTGGCCGGTCTCGACCGGCTCGGCTTCAACGACCGTGTAAGCTCGATCGAAGTGCGACGAGGTCGGTGGGAGGTCTGTGTAGATGGGAATTTCCGCGGATCTTGCCGCATTATCGACGCCAGCATCCCTAACACCAGCTATATCCGCCTGAACGACAACATCTCATCGGTCCGTCGTGTCGATGGGTATGCTGGCGGCAATGGATACGGGCGTGATCGAGATTATGACCGCCATCGCGGATGGGATCGTGGCCGTGGTTATGGACACAACAGGCATGACAATGACCGCTGGGACCGCGGGCACCGCCGTGATCAGGGTGGCTATTACGGATCCGGCCAGGGTGCGCTCGTTCTCTATGAGCACAGCAATTATAACGGCTGGTCCGTTCCAGTGAGTTCGGACATCTATGACCTCGACCAACTGCGCATCAATAACGAAGTGAGTTCGATGCGGGTCACCTCTGGTCGCTGGCTGGTCTGTTCGGAGGTTGGTTATCGCGGTCAGTGCGAAGTCATCACTGGCTCGGTGAACTCAGCTCATGCCATTCGAATGAATGACAGAATCTCCTCGGTTCGCCGCATTGGCTAACCGACTGATCTAGAACACAATTTTAGGAAGCCCTCGCCAAATGCGAGGGCTTTTTTGTTGCCGCCTGTTATCAGCCGTTCAGCTAATCTGGTCTATGGTGTGTTAAAACTCGGGGAAGAGCGCGGAGAGAAACACATGAAATACGCGGCGACTTCAGCTCTGGCACTTGGATGTGCGCTGGCGGCTATGGGTTGTACGACAACGGCGCAAACGAGCAATGAACCAGCGACCCGTCATTATGGCGATGGCTATCGGGGATCGAACTCTCAGCTCGTTCTGTTCGATGGTGAAGATTATTATGGTGTGGCGCGCGTTATCGAAGGGCCGGAGCCTTCCCTCGATTATCTGAACTTCAATGACCGCGCAGCATCCCTCGATATCCGGGGTAGCGGTGCAGGCTGGCTCGTCTGCCGTGATATCAACTTCGAAGGCCCGTGCCTCGTTGTCCGCGAGAGCGTGGATGACCTCGATGAACTCGGTCTGGGTGACCGGATTTCCTCTGTACGGCCGGCCAGCCCGCGCAATCCTTATCCACACGGCACGCTCTTCGGGTTGAACCGTTACGGAGACGTCGTCTTCTACGAGGCCGATTTCTTCGGCAATTTGTCGGAGATGGATCCGTATGATGCCTGGGGCTATTCCGCCTATGATTATGGCTATGCCGACACATACAGGACCGGACGCTATGGTGATTACGGCCGGTATGGCCGGTACAATCCCTACAACCCGTATGATGACTATGGCTATGACGCCGGACGCGACTGGAATGGCTATCGCGGTCCGAACAATGCCGACATCGTTTTATATCGCGACATCAATTATAGCGGGCCAGCCTATGGATTGAACCAGAATGCCTGGGATCTGAGCTCTCTCTACTTCAATGACGAGGTCAGCTCGATCGAGATCCGTCGGGGCAAATGGGAAATCTGCACCGATTCCAATTTCCGTGGCCGCTGCGAAATCATTGACGCGAACACCTATTCGCTCGATCTGTTGACGCTGAATGATATGATTTCATCTGTCCGCCGGGTCGGATACGGGCATGGTGGTCGCGGTCATGACCGCGATCACGACAGAGATCATGAGGGCCATCATGGCCGTGACCATGATCGGGAAGGCCATGGCCGGGGCAATCAGGGCGATATCGTCTTGTTCGAGCACGGCAACTATCAGGGGCGCTCTGTTGGCGTCAGCACGGACATTCCCAATGTCGGAACGCTCGGTCTGAATGATCGCATCAGTTCTGTTCAGATCCGCTCTGGTACATGGGAAGTCTGTGAAAATTCGAACTTTGGCGGGCGTTGCCAGATCGTTTCAGCATCTTCGGGTGATCTCGGAGCCGTGCGGATGAATGACAATATCTCTTCCATCCGACGGGTCAGCGCCGGGGATCGCAATCACAACGACGATCGCGGTAATCGAGGCCGGGAACGCGACCGAGATCATGATCGTGGGCACGATGACCGCGAAAGAGATCGAAACCAGCAGCGCGACGGCGACCGTAATCGCTCAAATCAAGGGCTCGTCGGTGGGCCAGAAGATAATGTGACAGGCCTTCCGCCCGGCATCCGCGCCGTACGACAGCAGCAAGGCGTGGAAAACGCGCGAGACCGCGAAGCAGAACAAGCCCGGGACCGGGAGGCTGAACGTCAGCGGATCGAACAATTAAGGGCTCAGGCTGAGCGCGAGCGTGTGGATGCTGAGGAGATCCGTCGGCGCGCCGCTGAACGCCAAGGCGTTCAGGACGCTCAGGCTGCAGTTCAGCAGCGTGAAGCTGAACAACGTCGGATAGAGTCACGCCGCCAGCAGCTGGAGGCGCAGAGAGAAAACGAGGTGCGAGCCCAGCAGGAGGCTGCGCGTCAGGCCGAGACCCGTCGTCAGCAAATGATTGCGCAACAACAGGAGCGTGAGCGCGCTATCCGCGAACAAGCGGCACGCGAAGCAGAGGCGCGGCGCGAGGAAATGACACGTGTAGCGCCCAAGCCTCAGCCCGAACCCGTGGGTCCGCGCCGGAATGAGAGCAAGCAGGAAATGCTGATCCGCAGAAATCAGGAGCGCAAATGATCAGCGCGCTTGCTGAAACCTGTTCAGCGGAAGTAGAGGTACGGCTGGTTTAACAGAAGTCTTGCTGGTCGAGGTCACATGCCGTCCAATCATGAGCTCGTGTGCGTCGGCGCCATTGCTGGTGCGCATGGCGTTCAGGGAGAAGTCCGGATACGCAGCTTTACGCTCTTGCCCGAAGACTGCTTTGCCTATGGCCCGCTACTCGATGAGACGGGTCAGCCGCTCATCGAGGCCAAGTCTGCACGGCCAGCAAAGGCCCACTTTGTTGTTCAGGTTGAACACCCGCGCTCTCGCGAAGACTGGGAAGAGATGAAGGGCACCAAGCTCTATATTCATCGCGATGCCCTGCCGCCGCCTGAGGAAGATGAGTTCTATTATGATGACCTTCTGGGGCTACGCGTGGTTCACACCGATGGGCGCGCCCTCGGCAAAGTGAAAGCCGTACAGAATTTCGGCGCAGATGACCTTCTTGAGATTGTCGCTCCAGATGGGAAGACGGCTTATTATCTGCCATTCACGCAAGAAGCCTGCCCGGCAGTGCGCCTTGCTGAAGGTGAAATTCTTGCAGAACCGGACGAAGCCTTCCTGCCTGAAAGCCTTCAATTGGCGAGCGACTGATCAGCGCTTAAGGCGCGGATCATCGCCTTCGCGTGCGATGCCATAGCCGCCGCGACGAACAAGCCAGATCAATCCCAGAAGATCAAAAATTCCAGCAAACAGCCTGTCCAGAAATCCGTATTTGGACTGGCCATGCCAGCGCTTTCTGTCTGCGACAGGTTCTTCGATAATGTCCCAGCCGGCGCGTTTGACGAGCGCCGGAAGAAAGCGGTGCATGCTGGCAAAGAACGGCAAATCCCGGAAAGCGCGGGCGCGGAGCAGTTTGAAACCACACCCGGTATCGGTCACCTCATCTTTCAGACAGAAGCGACGGACACCATTCGCCACGCGGGACTGAAGCCATTTGAAACCAGAGTCGTTCCGGCTCGTCCGACGACCGGCAATCAAGCCAAGCGCTGGCGGAGCTCCGTTAGCGATGTGCTTGTCAAACAGACGGCGACAATCTGCCGGATCATTCTGTCCATCGCCATCAAGGAGCTGAACCCATTCTCCCTCGAGCTGGCGCAGGCCGGTGAAGAGCGCGGCTGATTTTCCTTTACGCTCAATATGGGTGAAAACACGGACCACATCGGGCCAACGCTGCGCCGCTGCAGAGAGATCAGCCGCTGTTGCATCATCCGAGGCGTCATTCACACAGACGACTTCATAATTGATACCATCGAGCAGGCGCGTGACCTCCTCCAGCAATGGCATCACATTCCCTTCCTCATTGTAGAAAGGGATCAGCACGCTGAGGTCTTTCGAAGTCGCCTGCAAAGGAATCAAATTTCTCCGTTGTCGGTGAATAGGGCTAGTGTAGAACGCGGGCAAAGGCGAGGGGTGTCATGGATATCTATCATGTCTGGTGTGATCTCAAACCGGGATTGTCAGATCGTGAATTTGCAGAAAACCTGAGCGGGTTCCTGAATGGTCTCAAGGCAGAGGGCCGCCTTGAAGGGTGGCGTCTGACGCGCTGCAAGCTTGGCCTGTCTCCAGATGGGATGCCCGAATTTCATATCATGATCGAAACCCGCGACCTTGCTCAACTGGACGACGCATTTCGCGTTCTGGCCCCGAAGACAGGTGAAAACCACGTCCGCCATTTTACGGCGAATGGCATGGTTCACAACCTCAGATTTGCATTGTACCGCGACTGGCCAGATCAGCTGTAAGCCGCCTGATCACCGATGTTTCGGGGCGCAGCCGCATTCGATTGTGAAATCAATTTTTCTAATTCAAGCCGGGTTGAAAATGGGGCTGAGTGCGGCTGAGATGTCGCTCAATATACCTGAGGATTGCCGCCCGGATGACTGAATTCACCCACCGCATCGCACAGCTCGATGATATTCCGGCGATCATGGACCTCATGGCCGCGTCGATTGAACACAATATGCGCGAGTTCCTCAGTGAGGACGAGATCGCTGCAGCACGTGAGTCCATGGGTGTCGATAAAACGCTGATCGCGGACCAGACCTACTTCGTTATTGAAACTGAAGTGGATGGGGCGCCGGTCATGGTGGCCTGCGGTGGATGGGGCAAGCGCCGAACTCTTTTTGGCGGCGACGCGACAAGCGGGCGCGATGACAGTCTGTCTGACCCGGCCATTCACGCCGCGCGCATTCGGGCCATGTACACCCATCCTGACTGGATCCGGAAAGGTCTTGGCACGCTGCTTTTAACTCTCGGGGAAAATGCAGCGCGAGAAGCGGGCTTCAAAACGATTGAGCTCGGCTCCACGGTTCCCGGTGAACCGCTCTACAAGGTTCGCGGTTATGAAGCCTTTCATACGGAGGAAAGGCTGGGCGCAAACGGTCGTCCGAGCACGATTATCCACATGAGAAAATCACTGGTCTGAGCCAGATCGAGGCATGATCTTGAAAGCGGATAGAGAAGAATCCGAGCGCTGCCGCCGATAAGTCAGTCGGACCGGTCTTGAGATTTCCTGTGCTACGATCAGATAAGAAGAAGAAAATAAGAGCTTGAGGAGGGCTCCCGATGAAAGTGAATTCTCTGGTAGAAACCATTGGCGACACGCCGCACGTCCGTATCAATCGCCTGTTCGGAGACCGGGAAGTCTGGATCAAGTCGGAACGATCTAACCCAGGCGGGTCCATCAAAGACCGCATCGCGCTCTCCATGATCGAAGATGCAGAGACAAAAGGCATTCTCAAGCCAGGCGGCGTTATTATCGAGCCGACGAGCGGCAATACAGGCATCGGCCTTGCCATGGTTGCTGCCGTCAAAGGCTACCGGCTCATACTCGTTATGCCAGAGAGCATGTCGATTGAGCGGCGTCGTTTAATGCTGGCCTATGGCGCAGAGTTTGTGCTGACGCCGAAAGAAAAAGGCATGAAGGGCGCGCTGGAAAAGGCGCAGGAACTGGTGGATGAAACACCGGGCTCATGGATGCCGCAGCAGTTTGAAAATCCAGCCAATATTGATGCCCACGTTCAGCGCACCGCTCAGGAAATCCTGGTCGATTTCAAAGTCACCCCGCCAGACGTGATGATTACCGGCGTAGGCACAGGAGGCCACATCACGGGCTGCGCCAAGGTTCTGAAAGAATACTGGCCGAACCTTCAGGTCTATGCCGTTGAGCCAGCTGGCTCACCAGTGATTTCGGGCGGGGATCCCGGCCCACACCCTATTCAGGGCATTGGCGCGGGCTTTATTCCGAAGAACCTCGACACGTCACTTCTGACGGGCGCGATCCAGGTCGATCCGGAAGACGCCAAGCACTATGCGCGTGAGTGCGCACGTCTTGAGGGCATGCTGGTTGGCATTTCTTCGGGTGCAACACTGGCAGCGATTGCGAAAAAGCTCCCTGATCTGCCCGAAGACGCGCGGATCATCGGGTTCAACTATGATACCGGCGAAAGGTATCTCTCCGTACCGGATTTCCTGCCTGAGAGTTGATCGCGCTGCTGAAATGCGTGAACCAATTGGCCGTTTGCGCATTCTCTGGCGATGAAACACATTCTGATCTCTTTACCAATCGCCGCCCTGATAGCTCTGGGCGGCTGTTCCGAGCCTGCCGGGGAAACTGACACGCCTCGCGTGGAAGCGACACCGGAGCCGACATCGTCATCTCCAGCGCAATCTCAGGAAACCGCTGAGATGCCATCTGCCACAACTGGTGGGGATGGCTCTGAGATCACGCTTGCTGAGCTTCAGTATGCGGATGCGGAAGGGCTCGGCGGTGAGCTTGGCTGTTCTTTTTCACCGCAAGACATGGAAGGCAATGTTCTCATCGCGAAGGGCGTTGTGCAGGGCGAGGACGTGAATTTCGGCCGGGTTCGCATTGGCGACTACGTTGAGCCGGTGGCGTCGAATGCGCCAGGCTATGACTCCATGGTCGAGGGCGGGAAATTCTCCTCACGAGGTCTTACCTTGACGGTTAGCACTATGGGGGAGATTGAGACCGGCAACGAGAGCTCTGCCAGTGAGGCGGAACTTCTAGTCCAGCGAATGGATGGGGCCGAGCGCACCTATACCGGTATCTGGACCTGTGGTCCTTAATAGAAAAGCCCCGGGCTGACCGGGGCTTTTTTTATCTCAGGCGAGGTTCTGGCTGAACAGTTCCAGCAAATTGGCCCAGGCTTTTTCAGCCTTTTCTTCGTTGTAGACAGCCGAGTCCGGCGGGCACCACCCATGCATGGTGTCTTCATAGACTTCCACTTCGGCCTCGATATTATTTTCGGCGAAGGTCTCCCGGAGAATGGTTTTCACCTCCGGCGCTTCTTCATCATCATTTTCGGCGATCGCGATCAGAAAACCTGCTTCCATCTGCGGAATGAGAAGGTGAGGGCTGGATGGATCATCTGTGGCAAGTCCACCGCCATGGAAGCTCGCGCCAGCGCCGATCCGGTCCGGAATGGCCGCTGCTGTTCGCATGACGTACGGGCCGCCCATGCAATAGCCTGTGGTGCCGATCTGCTTGCTTGTATCTACGGAGTCTTGCGAGTCGAGCCAGGCGACGAAAGCTTTCGCGTCAGAGACCATGCCCTCATTCGATACCGCGCGACGATAGCCGACGAGCTTGCTACGAACATCAGGGTCGCGGAAAGATTGGCCCGGCTCAATGACCGGCGCAACGGCAGAACGGTAGAATGGATTGACGGTGAGTACAGCGTACCCGCTTTCTGCCAGTCGCTTCCCCATCATACGGAAAGCAGGCCGCAGACCCATAATGTCCGGCCAGACGAGAACGGCCGCATGTGCGCCCTGTGCAGGATAAGCGAAGTAGGCATCGCAATCCCCATCAGGCGTTTTGATAACGACGTCCTCTTCGACGATGCCTGCTGCCATGACATCTTCAGACGGGCTCGCGCATGCCGGGAGCATTGCGATAAAGCCCGCGCCGATACCAAGGCGCGCCACATCGCGCCGCGTCAGGCCGCGTTTTTTAAGCCAGACTTCATTCTGACGTTCTGTCCGTTCATTGCACATGATGATGTCCTCCCTGACCTTTTTCGGTCTTGCCTCATGGGAGACCGAGACTGAAGTCCGGTCAAGAGTTAGCCCAAAATACATCAAAGACGAGAGTTCATCCTTCCGGAAAAGCCATTTGGGTCGCTGTGCTGCGAATATCGTCTGGCCACTTCCGAACGAATTGGTCGAACGATTGTGCATCGCCTCTGTAGAGGCTTCTCAAGGCTTCCTCAAAATTCGGAAGGTCACCTGCCATGGCCGTCATGAACTTATGTGCTGCTTCCTGGCGCTGGCGCGTCTGGTCACTGCTTTCCTGAGCTTTGCGGGCGTCATCAACAAGTCTGCGAAGTGCTGCGGAAGCTCCACCGCGCTGTTTGGAGAGCCAATCCCAGTGGCGTGGCAACAGCGTCACTTCTCGCGAGACGACACCCAGCTTCGGCCGGCCGCGACGCGGCGGCGCCGTATCGGCTGGATCTGCAGCGTGACTGACTGGAGGATGTTTCGGTGAAATGTCGATGACCGAGCCTGTCTCTTCATCGAACACAAGGAGGTCGCCAGCGTCATAAGCGAGCTCGATACAAATCTGCGGCCAGAGTTCGGCAAGGTCGCCAGACATGATCCGGGTCGACTTTCGAAAAACAAAAACACTCTGAGCCATGTTAGGATCTCCCACAATGCCGCCTATTTACACCCGGGTATTAATGAGTCAATTACACCCGGGTAAAAAGGAATACGGATATGGACAAGCAAGCACGTCAGCTCGCGAAAGCGGCTTTCCAAAAACAGAAAGTGACAGCGGGGATCTTTCGGATCACTTGCCGTCCGACGGGCGAAGCCTGGATTGGAAAGTCGAGAAACCTGGAGTCCGTGATGAACAGACTCTCTCTGACTGTTCAGAGCGATCCACATGTGAACGCACAGTTGAGAGCAGCATGGCACGAGTATGGGAAGACAAGTTTTAACTTTGAAAGTGTCGAAGAACTGGACCCCGAAACACCATCAGTGTTCATCAATTCGACGCTCAAGGAGCGTCTGGACCATTGGAAGGCCAAAACTGGCGCAATTTCGCTTTGATCAGGACTTTACCCGCATCATGGCAAAGCCATCATGACCCTTGCTGCCAACAGTCTGCAGGGCTGTGCTCTCCACCTGAGGATGGCTCGTAAGCTTTTCGAGGAAGGTGCGCACACCACGTACTGACGGGTCTTTGCCGCTATCATCCAGGATACGCCCTTCGCGGACGACATTGTCTGCGACGATCACCGTGCCGGGACGCGACAGGAGCAGGACCTGATGGATATAGACGGGATAGTTGATCTTGTCGGCATCCATGAAGATCAGATCAAATGGCTCAACGCCGTCATTGATCATAATGTTCATCGACTTGAACGCCTTGCCTCGGCGGATCTCGATCAGATGGCTGACCCCCGCGCGAGCAAAATTTTTCTCAGACAAATCAGCGTTCACGTTCTGATGCTCCAGCGTGATCACCTTTCCGCCGTCTGGCAGGGCGCGCGCGAGCCAGACCGTCGAATAGCCTGCAAAGGTGCCGAGCTCTAGAATGCGCCGTGCGCCGATTGACTGAGCAAGCATTTTCAGAAATGCGCCCTGTAGCGGAGAGACCGCCATGGGAGGTAGCCCCGCAGCGTCCTGTGCGCCGATCACGTCGTCTAGCACAGGATCTTTGGGCAGGAGCCGAGCTTCCAGATAGAGATCGACCTCGTTGTAGAATTCATCGTTGGCCATGGCGAAGGCTTAGGCGCTGGTGAGCGAACGGACAAGGAGGCGCATTGCGACGATCAGGATCAGGGCGGCGGTTATACCTTTGACCACGCGCTCGGGAAACAATCCCAGCATGAAGCGATGGCCAAAAAAGCTACCGACAATGACAGCCGGAATCAGTGGCCAGAAATCGAGAAGGACCATCTTGTCGACGTCTGGAGATATGGAAAGGAATTTACCCGCAAAGCCAGCCAGGGAGTTTGCGGCAATATAAGCGCTGGCCAGGGCAGCGATCTTTCGAGGGCTCGACCAGCCGACCAGATGAAGAATGGGCGCCAGAAAGATCCCGCCGCCAATACCGACGACACCGGACAGATATCCGACACCAGATCCTATAATCGGAGCCACCCATGTTGGTACGGTTCGTTTTCGCTCGGTGTCAGGAGACTTGACGGTGAGCGTGGTCCAGCCAAGCTGCAATCCGGCAATCAGCAGTGCTCCGCCAAGCAGGAGAATTAGTGTTTCGCGTGAGATAGGCGTGATCCCGCCCAGGAAGGCCGCAGGGACTGAGAAGGCCAGAATAGAGAAGACACCGGACCGGTCGAAGAGGTCATTTCGCCAGGATTTCCAGACCCCGGCACTTGTGACCGTGAGATTGCAGACGAGCGAAATGATGGGGACAAGGAAAATATCCAGCCCGGAAAAAACCAGAAGGGCTGTGTAGGTCGATCCACCACCAAACCCAACGCTTGAATAGATCAGCGCAATAATCGCGAAGCCAAAAATGAGCAAAACAGACACGCGTCAGCCGGTCCTTTTCGCAATGCCGGTCAGGTCAGGTCTGTTGTTTCAAGGGTCTATTCAAGGCGTTGTCAATGATCGTTTATAACGAGGCTCAGGATGCTCTCAGGATGTCAGTCCAAGTCGCGCGGCCTGAAGTGCTGCTTCGGCGCGGGAGGAAATTCCAAGCTTGGCATAGATGGACTTGATATGACTGGCGACCGTGCTTTCGGTTAGCCCAAGTGCTTTCGCTGCGTCTGCATTTCTGAGGCCTCGTCCGATGAGGCCAAGAACGTCACGTTCGCGTGGCGTGAGATTGGCCTCGGGTTCCGAAGGCAGCACTGTCGTTGCGAAATGATCCAGAAGCCGACGCGCGATCGAGGGTGATAGCGCCGGAATGCCCTGGTCGAGCTGTTTGAGTTGGCGCTCAAAGACATCCGGCGGAGAGTCTTTGAGGAGATATCCGTGGGCACCCGACGAAAGTGCCGCAACCACAGAAGCATCATCGCCCATGATGGTTGCGACAACAATTACGGTATCCGTGTTCCGTTTTGCGATGGCCGACACAACATCTGTGCCGGTACCATCTGGCAGGCCGAGATCCACCAGCGCCAGATCAAAGTCGTTGCCTTTCACCGAAAAAAGCGCCTCGCGGACATTTTTAGTCTGGTAGACGTCGCAGCCTGGAAAGGCTTTCAAAGTCACCTCTCGCAGCCATTGAGATGTCTCCGCAACGTCTTCAACGATGAGTGCTTTTTTCATACTGTTGCCGCCTGTGTTGGACCCGCATGCACCGGAATTTGGGCGGTGAGTTCCGTCCCGGTCTCATCAGACTTGAGCTCAAGCTGACCCCCCATACTCTCCACGCGTACTTTCATGTTTCCCAGACCGTGGCCGAAAAGAGCGGTATTAGCCGCGAACCCCTTTCCGTCGTCGCGTATCCGCAAAACGGTTTCTTCTTCTGCAACGTCTATTTCGACGAAGAGGTTTTGGGCTGACGCGTGCTTGATCGTGTTGCTTGCGGCTTCCCGGATAAAGGAACGAAGCGCATGAACCTTGGCAGGAGGCAATGTAATCCCGGCACCAGCTTCGAGCGTCCAGACCAGATCGATCTGGTGCGGTTCCAGTCTTTCGGCGGTTTCAGCTCGCAGGTCTGCGAGAACATCATCAAGCGGCAGGGACTGACTTTGCGCATTGTTGATGACGTCTCGCAGGTCGGCGAGTGTTTCGCGTATCATGGTGTCCTTGCGGTCAGTTCGTTCTGAATGCAAAGCCCGCATCAGCTGAGCACCGATATTGTCATGAATGTCCCGTGCAATTCTGGTGCGCTCTTCCGAGGCACCGCGATCATAGGCGTCCCGACTTTCTTTAGCGTATTTGAGCAATTTGGTGAGCTGCCGTGCGAGCGCCACGTCTTCAGGAGAAAACAGGGCGCGCCCGTCGTCGGGATACTGCAACAGAAGCGCTGATGCGTCGCCTGCGGCAGGCACGTAGAGCGATAAACCCTCAGTGTCGATATAGGCCAGATCGCCATCTGGCTGGATCGGCACAGATTGCAACGGCCTGAAATGGCTGACCAAAAGGTCCTCCCAGCTCTCCGCACGCTCACGACTGGTCGGTTTGAGTGCAGCGTCGAGTACACGCTGAAAGAGTTCGTCATCATTTCGGCGTTTTGGTTTGAGAAGCCGATGCCAGACCAGATCTCTGAGAGGAAGATAGGCCAACGCGACAACGAGAAGCGAAACACCGATGGCCTGTCCCTGGTCCAGAGCCAGAAACGAGACAAGCGCAAGGTCCAGAATAATCAGAACGCATGCGGCGCTAACGTAAAAAGCCAGACGATAGGCCCATGCGCCGAGGTCAAACAGCCGATACCTTAGAATGCCGACGGCAAGGCCGACATAGATGACGAGGAAAAAGGCAAAGGCGATTTTCTCTTCAATCACCGGCGGATACCCGAACGTTATGGGGGCGGCGACGAGCGAGATGAAAGCACCTGCACCCAGAAGCGTGGAAACCCCCAGCCAGATGGCGATTGCTCTGAGACGGGGGTCTTCTCGCGATGCCCAGACCTGCCACCCAACAACAGCGACAATGACGAGCATCTCGAAGAACGTAATCCGCTGAACGGCGTCAAAATCCTGAACCGGACCGAACATGCTGAAGAGCGTCCATCCACCAAAACCCAGCACAACCACTGCAGAAAGCAGTTTCCAGCCGGGCAGGCGGTTTGGATAAATAAGGAAGAGGCACGGCATGATGATGCCGAAGGTCGCTGCTGTGAGCGCGTTTGTGTTCGCAAACAGCATGAACTGACGCATGGTCAGGTCGAGCGCCAGATCAAAGCCTACAGCGGAAAAGCAAAAACCGAGCGTCATAAGCCCGCTGGCCGCGAAAAGTATGGCGGGCAGGTGTGATGGCTTCAGTGACCACACCCAGGCAGAAATAAGATAAGCGAGAAAGCCGGTTCCCAGTGAGACCCAGATTGCAGGTGAGGTTTGCCCGATAGCGCGCCAGTGGATTGGATTGGCTGTCAGACCGTCTGGAGGCTGCAAGACCATAAATGCGGCCATGAGGAACAGGGCGAGGCCAATGGCGAGTAAGACAATTAAGCGCGCATATGGCGGTATAGGAATGCGTGACTTTGCCATATGAGTGGTACCCGAACCCAAAAAACCGCAAAGCCCAAAGACAGGCTGAGCTGATGGAATAGCATTCCTTCCCGAACAGCGATTTTACAATCCCCTGAACCGGTGAAGACAATCAACGAAGTGTGTCGGCTATTCATGTTAGCTCCCCTGTTCAGGGGATGGGATCGAGCCCAATTCACTGTGATATTTATTCCGGTCATTCAGCAGGCGCGGGACGCACGTGCATGATTGACCGGCCTGAAGCCGGATGTTGCCCACAGACCGGCTCCAGGTCGAGTATAATCCAACCGAGAATTTGGCCCGCTGCGCGCTCAATCAGCGGGCCATTTTTGTTCTCTGCAAGCGTTGAATGAACTCCAGCGTGTTGCCATCAGCATCGTGGCCGATACCAATAATCACAGGCACATTTTTTGAGATGGGTGTTGCGTCACGTTCCACATGCATGCCGGCGGTCTTGAGCGCTTGCATCATTCCGGCTGCATCGTCTGTATTAAAGACGACACGTGCTTTTCCAATCTTAGGTTCGCCGTCGAGAGTCTGGATGAGGACAAGCTTCGTGCCCGTCTCGTCTTCCGTGGCCAGGATGTTCTCTTTGTAGTTTTCTCCAGCCGACGAACGGACCTTCGTAAGGCCGAGGCCTTGCGTGTAGAATTCTGTCGCGGCGTCGAGATCAGATACGCTTACGACTGCTGCGGCGATGCTTTTTGGCGCTTTGGCGACATGCGCCTCGTGCTTTTCGCTTTCTTCAGGCCCTGAGGCATTCGCTGGCAGGCCGAACATGCCTGCAATGAGTGCGGCCCCAAGGGCGCGGCGCATATCAGTTTTTAGCTTTTTCACGCAGTGTCTCCCTCATGTGTCTGCTGAACGCAGATCGTAGTGTCAGGAGGTTCTACTACGGTAATGACGGGATGACACTAATGTTTTGCATTAATCCTGATCTAGAATGTCGCGAATCTTTTCTCCAAGACCTTCAAGTGTGAAAGGTTTATAGATCAATCGCTTTTCAGCTGTATTGCGAAGCGCCGGGTCGAGAAGTTCTGCAGAATATCCGGTTGTGTAGAGCACTTTGAGGTCTGGCAACACGCCTTGCGCCTGGTTCGCCAGCTCTGTGCCTTTCATTTGCGGCATGATGACATCGGTGAACAACAGATCCGGCACATATCCCTTTTTCAACAGGCCCAGCGCGTCATATCCGTTTGTTGCAATGGTCACGTTGTAGCCCAGTTCTTCCAACAAGGCTGAAGATGAGGCACGGACGCGTTCATCATCTTCAACGATAAGGACTCGTTCGCCAGGACGCGCCATGATCTGATCATTCGATGCAGTTGGCGTTTCGGTTTTATCGATGGAGTGATCTCGCGGAAGGTAGAGTGTGACTGTGGTGCCGGCACCAGGTTCCGTCTGAACATCCACCTGTCCGTTCGATTGGCGTGCAAAACCGAGAATTTGGCTCAAACCAAGCCCCGTTCCCTTGCCAACGTCTTTGGTCGTGAAAAACGGCTCGAACGCTTTTTCCAGAACATCCGGCGTCATGCCACTGCCTGTATCGGTCACAGAAATCGCGACATAGTCGCCAATCTTTATGTCCAGAGCCTTGGCTTCGGCCTTGGTGAGCCTCCTGTCCTGGACTTTAATGGTCAGTGAACCCTCGTTATTCATTGCATCGCGGGCATTAAGGGCCAGATTGAGAACAGCACTTTCCAGCTGAACTGGGTCTGCATAAATCTTCCATTGACTGCCGGATGTATCTGAATGGAGATCGACCAGCTCCCCGAGTGAGCGTCCCATCAATTCCCGCATGGACTCAATCAACTCTCCGGCTTTGATCTGTCGAGGCTGGAGAGATTGCTGACGGGAAAAGGCCAGAAGCCGACGGGTCAGGTCAGTCGCGCGCTTTGCGCCATCTGTTGCCGCATCAACCAGCTTAAGGTTCATGTCAGTGGGCTCAATCCGCCGTCTGCGAAGATTCATGGCACTCAGAACCACGGCGAGCATATTGTTAAAGTCGTGCGCGATGCCACCCGTCAGCTGGCCGATAGCTTCCAGCTTCTGGGCCTGCCGCAGCTGAGCCTCGGCTTTCAGCCGCTCGGCGACTTCGGCCTTCACCCGGTCTTCCAGATTGGAGTTGAGTTCTTTTAGGTTTTCAGACGTTTGGTGTTGTTCTGTGACATCCCAGGCTTCGACAAAAATGCCGTCAATCGCACCGGTCAGGTCGCGTGTCGGATGGTAGAAGAAGTCGATAATGCGCTGTTCCTGCCGACCGTCTCGCCAGAGGTTTATTGGACTGGATTTGCCATGATAAGGGTCGCCGCTGGTGAAAACGCCGTCGAGAATTGTGATGAAACCCTGATCGATAACTTCAGGGAGCACATCAGCGACATTCCGACCGATTATGTTTGTTCCCTGGTCGATGAGCTCTCTGTAGCTGGCATTGGCGATTTCAAACCGATGCTCAGGGCCTCGCAATACGGCAATGGCACCTGGTGCCTGTTCGAAAAGCTCTCGCAGGCGCTCTCGTTCTTCGGTCTGCGCGCGTTCAGCCAGAACCTTGTGGGTGACTTCATGACCCTGATTGAACACCCCGACGATTTCGCTGTTTTGATCCAGGATCGGCGAGAGGCTGTAATTCCAATAGGTTTCTTCTGGCTGGCCATTGCGTTCAATGGGCAAGAGCTGATCATAACTTGTCGTACCCTGTCCTGTGGTCAGAACTTCATGAAACTGGGGGCCGACGACATCCCAGATATCAGTCCAGAGATTGCGCGCAGACATACCGAGCGCAGCTGGATGCCGGTCTCTGGGAATTGAGGACCAGGCGTCATTGTACAACACCCAAAGGTCCTCACCCCAGTAGATCGCAGTTGGAAAACTCGAACTCAGGCAGATTCCCAATGAGATGTGCAGAGCTTCGGGCCAGGTATCTGGATCGCCGAGCGGATGATTCGACCAGTCGAAATTGCGAATTCGTTCGCCCATCTCCCCGCCGCCAGAAGGGAGTCGATTGTTATTGCGTGCCATTAAACTGCTTTTTCTCTGAGATTCGGCTCGAAAGGCCTTTGGGGACAAACACGTAGGCATGCCAATTTGTTGAATTCGTTGCGCATTTCTGCGCAACGCGTCCCGAAGCGCTTAGTTCCGAACCCTCCGTTCGCCAGCGGTCTGATCTGCCGGCATTTTTGAATAAATCCATAGATCGGCTGACAAGTCGAGAGGTGTACCGATCCTACCGGGTAGGCTTAAAGGCGAATCTGCCGTCCGGCTGAGAGGTAGTTCGCCGCATCCACGATCGCGTCAGCATCGATCTGAAAATGCTTGTACAGATCTGCAATCGTGCCGGTTTGGCCGAAATGCTCCACACCGAGTGGCGCGGTCATATGGCCGGCGACACTGCCAATCCAGGCGAGCGTGGCCGGGTGACCATCTGTGACTGTGATGAGTGTGGCATCGCGCGAAACAGGCATCATCAGGCGTTCAATCTGGCTGACGGCATCCTTATGGCCACGCGCGCGGGCGCGGCGAGCAGCGGTCCAGCCGGAGTTGAGGCGATCGGCAGAGGTCACGGCGAGTACCCCAATATCCCGGCGGTCATTTCCGATGCGGCCCGCAGCTTCAATGGCCTCCGGCGCGACGACGCCCTGATAGGCGATAACTAGCTCACAGTTCGGGCCGGGTTTTCGGAGCCAATAGGCGCCATCAACCACACCCTGCCGGAACTCCTCATCGTCCCGGCTGCGAAGGCCGAGCTGTTCAATCGGGCGAGTGGACAAGCGCAAGTAAACAGAGCCGCCGGTCTCATCGCGCAGCCATGTGCGCTCGTCCGGGTCGTTGTCTCCAGATCGCTGAAGATAATCGAAGGACCAGTCCATCAGGATAGACAGCTCATCAAGATAGGCCGGTTCAAAAGAGACGAGACCGTCCTGGCTCATGCCGACTAGCTGCGTGCCAATGGACTGGTGCGCGCCGCCTTCCGGAGCCAGCGTGATACCGGATGGCGTGCCCACCAGAATGAAGCGAGCATCCTGATAGCAGGCATAGTTCAGGGCATCCAAACCGCGATTGACGAACGGATCATAAACCGTGCCGATGGGAATGAGCCGCTCGCCGAAATGACTGTGCGAAAGGCCAAGTGAGCCCAGAAGCAGCATCAGGTTCATCTCGGCAATGCCGAGCTCAATGTGCTGGCCCTTCGGTGAGAACGACCATTTCTGGGTGGATGGAATAGACTGCTCACGGAAGGTGTCGCTCACTTCCCGGCGCGCAAACAGGCTGCGCCGGTTTACCCAGGGGCCGAGATTGGTCGACACCGTCACATCGGGGGAAGTCGTGACAATCCGGTCGGCGAGTTCGCTCTTCGACTTGGCAAGGCCATCAAGAATTTTACCGAAACCGGCCTGCGTCGATAGCGTCCGGTCATCGAGAAAGACCGGGCCGGGGCTTTTGACTTCAGCGGCTGAATAGCGGCGTGTGCCTTCGGAGAAGAATGGCACGTCTGCGAGGAATTTCTTGAGGCCCTGCTCATCGTCGAAGGCGGCGAACTTTTCCCATTCCTTGCCTTCGGGCACGCCCATGAATTTCTGGAAGTCGGCCATTTGTGCCGGATTCATCAGGCCGGCATGGTTGTCCTTGTGGCCCGCAAGCGGGGTCTGCCAGCCCTTGATAGTGTAAGCGAGGAAGACCGTGGGCTTGTCATCATCAATGGCATCAAAGGCTTCAGTCAGCGTCTGCAGACACTGACCGCCCAGATTGTTCATCAGCGCGCTCAGTTCTTCATCGGAGCGTTTGTCCAGTAGCGCAGAGACCTCACCCTGATCGCCAATATCGTCCATCAGGCGCTTCCGCCAGGCCGCGCCGCCCTGATAGGTGAGCGCGGAATAGACCGGGTTGGGGCAGTCCTGAATCCAGCGCTTCAGGGTTTCGCCGCCCGGCTCTTCAAAAGCTGCGCGTTGCAGCGCGCCGTGGCGGAGCACAACCGTTCGCCAGCCAAAGGCTTTGAAGATGGCGTCGATCTTTTCCCACAAGCCTTCGCGGACAACGCCATCAAGGCTCTGACGGTTATAATCGATCACCCACCAGGTGTTGCGCAGATCATGCTTCCAGCCTTCCTGAAGACATTCATAAACATTGCCTTCATCAAGCTCGGCATCGCCAACCAGCGCGACCATGCGACCAAGGGGGCGATCCTGCGCCCACGGTTTGGCGTCGAGATAGTCCTGCACGATGGATGTAAAGGCTGTCGCGGCCACCCCGAGACCGACAGATCCCGTTGAAAAGTCGACATCGTCTACATCCTTGGTGCGGCTCGGATAGGATTGTGCGCCGTTCAGGCCGCGGAAGTTCTTCAGCTTTTCGAGTGTCTGATTGCCCATCAGATATTGCATGGCGTGAAAGACGGGCGAGGCATGGGGCTTCACCGCGACGCGGTCTTCCGGGCGAAGCGTGTGGTAATAGAGCGCCGTCATGATCGAGACCATCGATGCACATGAGGCCTGGTGGCCGCCAACCTTCACATCGCCATCTTCTTTTTCGCGAAGGTGATTGGCGTTGTGCACGATCCAGGCTGAGAGCCATAAAAGCCGTTGTTCAATGGTTTTCAGATGTTCGGACATGAGAACTCGTTCTATCTGCGTTCGCGCGCTTGCGGCAAAGAGTTTGCTACATTTCGCAAACTGTGAAGCAGATTATACCCGGAATGGGAAGCGGGCCGGACATTCCAGCCCAAATCCGGGCTTGCTCTAAGCTGATCGTCTGGACTTAGCGGCCCGGTCCTGGCACTGCCGCGCAGGGCTCGCCATACATTGCGCCCTGATCAATGCAGAAAAAGGTCCAGGGGCCGGGCGAGGCTGGCTTATCGCCAACATTGTCGCCGAGATAAGCAATCACCTCGACGTCCGCATATCCCTGAGCTGCCAGCATGGCAGGAATCACGTCGTAGCGGGCATCTTTGACGCTGACGCCATCGGGCCGAGCGCGGGTCAGGAGCACGCGAAAATCTTCTCCGCGCTTCAGGCCGAGCGCTGCAAGATTGTTCTCTGTGGCAAGTTGTTCGGTGTCGGCGCGATTGGTGACGAACGCCACATGTCCACCCGCTTCATTCACCGCAGCCAGAAAGTCAGCCACGCCCGGGACGAGTGTGGCGGCTTCAAGCTGAGTCCAGTCATACCAGCTTTCGGATGTGTAGCTTTCGCCGATGGCTTCGCGGTCGATCTGGTACTGGACATTGTTGATGACCGTCTCATCGAGATCCAGAACAACTGCCCAGGATTTTGGTGGGCGGTTGGCGGCTTCCTGTTCGATGAATTCGGTTGCTTCGGCGTAGACGGCTTCGGCTTCTTCCGCCCAGCCATTTGCGGCATAGACCCAGGCCACACCGGCGGACAGGTCATCGACGTCTATTCCTGCTGGCAAGCTGGGTGCCGAAATTGTTGCAGTTGGCGCCGAGGGTTGTATGGCGGTGGCGCAGGCCGAAACGAACAGGGCAAAGCCGATCATAGAGATGGATTTCATTAGTCTATCCTTTTTGTCCGCGCCTGGCCCCAAGGTCTGATCAGCCCGCCGTCGCGTAGTGTTCCAGCTTCTCGATTTTTGACTTGTCGCCGATGAAAACCGGTACCTTCTGGTGCAGTTTTTCAACTGGTATTTCGAGCAGGGATTGATGTCCATTCGAGGATGACCCGCCCATGGCATGGATCAGGAAGGCCATAGGGATGGCCTCGTATACAAGGCGGAGTTTCCCGGTTTCATAACCTTTGAAATCGGCAGCCGGATAGGCGAACAATCCGCCCTGAAGCACCATGCGTTTCATGTCTGAAACCATGCTGGCGAACCAGCGCATATTCCAGGGCTTTTTCCCGCTGGTCGCTTCGACCGCGTCAGAGACGTATTTTTGCAGCCAGGGCGCCCAGACTTTCTGCATCTGACCATTGATGGCCAGTACATCAGTCGTAGGCATGGGATCTGGGAGGTTGATGATCGTCCAGCCGGATGCCGGATCATGCTGGCCTTTATACACTTTGTCGCCGTCGGCGAAGTAAACTTCAAGGTTCATGCCGAACACGAAGAAGCCGCCAGACAGAATATTCCCGCCGTGAAAGTCCTTCGCCTCGTCAGCGTCTTTCCAGACGCCGAAGATCGCGCCTGAGGGGATGCCGATCAGCGCCGATTTCGAGCCATCCAAAGGGTCCAGCGCCACGCTATAAGGGCCATCAGACGTGCGGATCATGTCCGGACGTTCTTCGGACACCACATATCGGACGGCAGGGTCCTTGCTGAGGGTCTCGAAGAAGGCTTCATCGGCAATCACATCAAGCTCGATCTGGTCGTCGCCGGATTCATTGGACGATGTGGCGAATTTCAGACCTTCTCCCTTTTTCAGCTCGCCATAGATTTTCTCGGCAGCTGCAAAGAGGGCTCTGTAAACCCCATCCATGTTCTCGATCTGACTCTTGAAGACGTCCGACATATTACCTGTGTCCCCCGGGGCATGCTCTGACTTGATTGTGTGTCCTATCCGAAAGTCTGTCTCAGACAAGTCTGGAAACTGTTTCGTGTTAAGATTTCGCTGGAGTGCCGAAAAGAAAGGCCGCAGCAGGAGTCGTGGGCCTTTCCGGTAATTGAAGGGGCTAGAGACTCTGAATTGATCTCTGTCGACTTTCTTCGTTTGCCTCCTTTACGGTCGTGAGGAGATCATCGATCTGAGGGCGCGTCAGGACATGACCGTTGGAGAAAACTGTTTCCACGTCTTCGGCGGCAGCGATGTCCTCAAGTGGATTGTTCCGCACAAGAACGAGATCAGCTTCAAAGCCTTCGCTGATTTGGCCCGCTTTTCGACCCATCCATTGTGCCGGCAGTCGGGTTGATGATGCGAGTACCTGGGCTGGGGTCATGCCAGCCGCCTGCATGGCCTGCATTTCATCATGCAGGGAAAAGCCCGGTACCATTACGGGCACGTTGGCGTCCGTTCCGGCAAACATGGTGACGCCAGCCTCTAGAAAGGCTTCGAACATAATATGCTGTGCTTCAGCATAAGCGCCCCAATACGTGGTGTAGCGCGCTTCCCAGTCGTCCGTTTTATAGCTTTCTGGAATGCTGTAGCGATTGTTCCCCGGAAGCCAGCCCATGGCGCGGCCTTCGGCGATGCCCGGATTAACATATTCGAGTTCAACGGCGCGAAGTTCAGGGTCGAGATCGACGATCTGAGATGCGAAACTGTCGACGAGGGCCAGAGTTGTGGTGACGACGATCTCTTTTTCGCGGACTTTCTCTGCAATGTCGGCGCTTCGCGAGCGAACATAGTTCAGGAAGTCTTCAGCTTCGGCTGTCTTATAGCCGCCAAGATCCCGGTCGAGCGCTTTCACAAACTCTTCAATATGGGCAACTTCCGACTGGTTCGACTCCCACAGGTCATCCAGGCGGGTTGCAACTGGCAGATGGCCGACAAGCGGCAGCCCCTGCTCGGCAGTCTCCCGGCTTGCGGACTGGTAGCCCGGCCCGCTCAGAAAACTGCTTGCTTTCAGACCGTCATAACCCGCGTTCTTGAGCTTCTCGACGGTGTTGCGGACATCCTTGTCAGAGCGCACCACATTGCGTTCGGCCGTCATGTCTACCCAGACGCCTTCCGCAAAATTATAGGTCGCGAGTTGGGCGGCAATGACGAAAAGATCTGGTCCGAGGCGACCCTTTTCAATTTCATCTCGCCATTTCAGGTGCAGATCAATGCCGTGCATTTCCCGCACAAGTGTGACGCCATTTGCGAGGTAGAGCAGAAGATCATTTTCGCTGCGCCAGAGATGTACGTGAGAATCGACAAATCCGGGGATGAGATACTGGCCTGCAGCGTCGATAACTTTATCGCTATCTGACGTATCGGGATTTTCGCCCACATAGGTAATCGACCCGTCTTTGAGGACAACGGACTGCCCGTCCAGAAAGGCATCTCCCATGGGGTTCAGCACACGGGCATTGGTGATCACCAGCGTTTCAGTCAGGTCATCTTCCAGCGTCATCTGCGCGGTGGCGGTATTGCCGCCAAACATCTGAACCACAGAACCCCGTACGAACAGATAGGTGCTGACACCGCTCAGAAACGTCAGAACGACGAGCCCCAACGCAATCCGTGCAATCCATTTTTTCATCTCAAATCTCCTTCCATGCTGCCCCGACAAGTCTGAGATGCAGTCTGCGCCTCAAGCGAACTAGACAGTGTCTAGACCGCTTAAGCCATTTAAACTAGTCACTGTCAAGATAGTGTGCCATGTTTGTTGAAATGACAGTTTGGAGGAGACAGAGGTTTGACAAAAAAGCCCTATCATCACGGTGATCTCGCAACCGCACTTTTGAAGGCGGCAGAAGAAGAGCTGTCGGAAAACGGTATCGAGAAATTCTCTCTGCGGGCGGTCGCCAAGAGGGCGGGCGTTAGTCACGGGGCACCTGCGCACCATTTTGGTGATGCCCGTGGTCTTCTGACGGCGCTCACGGCAAAAGGGTATGAGCGAATGTTGGAGATTCAGGCCAGGCATGAATCAAAGGCCGCGTCCGATCCAAGATCACAGCTGATTGCCATTGGCCTTGGTTATATCGAATTTGCCATGGGCAACCGAGAACTCTTCAGGCTCATGTTCAATTCATCCATGCTGAATCGGGAAGATGAACACTATACGAAAGTTTCCTCGTCCGTTTTTGAGAAACTTGTGAAACAGACGGAGGCTCAGACGAAACACCATCCATTTGAAAACAAGGACAGCATGATCGAGCTCATGGCGTCCTGGTCCATTGTTCATGGTCTTGCGGAATTGATCGTCCTTGGGCGCGCTGAAGCTCCGCTTAAACTCTCAGAACAGAGTCCAGAGCAGCGGGATGAGTTGATCCGAGCAATTATCGGGCAGGTCAATTTGCCGAAAAACATCGCCCGCCCGTATGATGAAGCAAGCCCAAAAGCCTAGCGAGCTGATTTTATTTCGCTTCGAGTGTAATCCACCGCGCTGAGATTTTTCAAGAATTTGACACCGGTGTCATTGCGCATTACAGGCGGGATTATTAGGTTGGAACACACATCGCAGTCAGAGGAATGCGAGAGCTCGCATACATGCGCAGCCTCCAGCTGACGACCAAAACCCGGGACCAGGAAAGAGGAAGACAGATGAAAATCGCTCTGATCAATGAAAACAGCCAGGCCGCCAAGAATTCTATCATTCATGACGCCCTGACGACCGTCGCTGAGCCAATGGGGCATACGGTCCACAATTACGGCATGTACACTGCCGACGACAAAGCGCAGATCACCTATCCTATGGTCGGCCTGCTCACGGCTATTCTGCTCAATTCAAAGGCCGCTGATTTCGTGGTCACAGGTTGCGGCACGGGCATGGGCTCCATGCTGGCCGCAAACGCTATGCCTGGCGTGTTCTGCGGCCTTGTGATCGACCCAACGGATGCGTTCCTCTTCTCTCAGATCAATGCGGGTAATGCGATGGCTATGCCTTACGCCAAGGGCTTTGGCTGGGCGGCTGAGCTGAACTTGCAGGACTGCTTCCGCAAGATCCTCGAGAACAAGCCGGGTGAAGGCTATCCGAAAGAGCGTGCCGAAATCATGGCGAAGAACCGCGGCGTTCTTGCTGATCTGAAAGCCGCGACCTGCAAAGACATGCTATCTGTTCTGAAAGATGTAGACCAGTCACTTCTGAAGTCTGCGATTTCTGGTGAGAAGTTCAAAGATCTGTTCTTCGAAAACTCTCAGGACGAAGAGATCAGCGCCTATCTGAAAGGCGTTCTGAACGAAACTGTTCCCGCCTAACGGTCGATGTCAGATACAAAGCTGAAAAGGGGAAGCGTTCAACGCTTCCCCTTTTTTGTGTTCATTTCTGCAGGCCCGTGCGAAGCGTACGAAAGTCCCAGCGGAGGGGTGTCGCACTGGAGCCAAACTGGTCGTTTATGGATTTTCGCGATAGTCCAGCGGAGGTTTCCGGTCGCCGAGAAGAGACTGATACTCATAGTCGTCACCGCGGGCTTCGTCGAAAGCGGCCTTCGCTTCGGTTCGCAGGTCTTCATTCTCATAAAGCTCAATCGCCGTCAGCGTAATCACCTTTGCCGCATTCTGAGCGCCTTTCACCCCGATAGACATTCCACCAGCGGCGACCGCCTGCCAGGAATGTGCGGGCGTTCCCGGCACCCAAGTTGCGGTACTGACGCCCACTGTTGGCGTGGCGTATGACACATCACCGACGTCAGTGGACCCATAGCTGAAATCTTCGGAATACGGCTGAACTTCGCTTTCCGAGCCAATCTTCATCTCGGGGTTATCGAGCGTTTTATAGAGTTCTCTGGCAAATTTGGTTTCTTCCTCGGTATAGGACACTCCGCCAACTTCCTCGAGTTTTTCCTGCATGGCCCGTGCGAGCGGCTCGTTAATCAGGAGCGGGTTGTTGCCGTGGATGACTTCCCAATCGACCTCGGTTCCCGTGCCCATGGCGGCACCTCGTGCTGCATTTTCAAGGCGTGACCACAGCTTTTTGACTTCTTCCGGATCGGGATGGCGGACGTAATAGAAGGCCTCCGCGAAATCCGGCACAACGTTTGGCGCCAGTCCGCCTGCGGTGATCACATAGTGCATGCGCGCTTCCTGAGGCATGTGCTCATGCATCATGTTTGCCATCATGTTGAAGGCTTCGACGCCATCCAGCGCGGACCGGGCCTGCTCCGGCGCGGCGGCGGCATGTGCTGACCGGCCATGGAATCGGAATTTCGCAGACCGATTGGCGAGCGTGGAGGTCGCCATCACGGCATTCTGGTCTGATGGGTGCCAGTGGATAGAGAAATCGACATCATCAAACAGGCCCTCGCGGACCATATAGACCTTGCCACTGCCACCTTCCTCAGCGGGTGTGCCATAAAAGCGTATTTCACCCGGCGTGCCGGTCTCTTCCAGCCAGTCTTTGACGGCGATTGCCGCGGTGACTGAGCCTGCGCCAAACAGGTGGTGACCGCAGGCATGTCCCGCCGCCTGACCGGGAATTGGCGTGCGCGTGGGCTCTGCGGCCTGGCTGAAGCCGGGCAGGGCGTCGAATTCGCCAAGCACAGCGATGACAGGGCCGTCACCCTGTTTGAAGCTGGCGACAAAGGCCGTCGGAATGCCGGCAACGCCTTTTTCGACACTGAAGCCGGCAGCCTCAAGTTCAGCAGCGAGAAGCGCTGAGGACTGCTCCTCCTGATAGCCGACTTCTGCCCAGTTCCACAGTTTGTTTGCCATTTCGGCGGTCTGGTCCTGGCGCTGATCAATGGCGCTCAGCACAGAGCGTGTTGCGACTTCAGTCTGCGCTTGTGCCAGGGGCGTGAGGGCAAGGGCGGTGCTCAGGAAAAGCGTAGGAAAGCGGATCAAATCGGTCACCTCGTAATAACGGCCGGGCCGCGTCGTGCGGCGTATCGCTGGAGGTTGGCCCATCCCGCGTGCGAACTCAACAGACACAGAAGTTGCGCAATGATCACTCACATCCGGCGGTTGCCGCAATAGCTGGATGAAATCACCGGAGCTTGAGTCCCGCATTCATTTTTCGGAACCAGTTGGGTGCTGCGATATTCTCTCATTATGGTGAAATGGACGAGATCTTCTTCGGTGGGGGCGATGGCTGCTTTGACGCTGTTGGTGGCTGGCTGCGGCGCGTATCCTCAGGATCCAAACCAAACCACCGCGCAGATTGAGGAGCGGGGCACAATCCGCATCGGTTTGATCGCGCTGTCGGAATCTCAGAACGCGCAGGATATGCAGGAATTCGCAGAGCTTCTCGCCACGTCATACGAGGTCGACCCGCATGTCGTGAACGGCTCTGCCGAGGCGCTGATGTCCCAGCTCAAGCGCGGCGAACTCGACATCGTTATCGGCGAGCTCCCAAAGAACTCGCCATGGGCGAAGGAAGCGGCCTTCACCGCTGCCTTCTCAAAAAATCACGTGTCGAAAAGCGAGCCGGTAGTTCGCGGTGCAGTGCATCTCGGTGAAAACCGTTGGCTTCTCTCCGTTGAACGGATGATCGAGGAGCAAACTCATGAATGAGCTTCCTGCACCTATCAGAGACGATCTTAGCAAGGCCAGGCGCCTCGAATACTGGACGCTTGGCTGGCAGGCCAGCATTGTCGTTGTCATGTTCCTTGCCATGGGGTCGAGCCAGGCCATGAAGTCTGCCTGGGTCGAAGACATGCTGGGTCTCGTACCCGCAAGCGTCTTCCTTCTCGCGCTCCACTATGAGCGCAAACCCCCAACAGAGAAATTTCCATTTGGATTTTCGCGGGTGAACAGCCTGGCCTTTCTGGTTGCCGCAGCCGCGCTCGTCTTCATGGCGCTCTATCTCATCTATGACGCCGGTATGAAGCTCATCCATATGGAGCACCCGACGATCGGTGCGGCACCGTTCTTCGGACCGGACGTGTGGATGGGATGGGTAATGATCGCCGCGCTGCTTTACTCTGTGGTCCCGCCGCTCATCCTGGGGCGTATCAAGGAGCCGATTGCCAAACGCCTTCAAGACAAAGTCCTGCATACAGATGCGCTCATGCAGAAGGCCGACTGGATGACTGGCGTTGCAGGCGCATTCGGTGTGCTCGGTGTTGGCATGGGCTGGTGGTGGGCCGACTCTGTGGCAGCGCTCATCATCGCTGTCGATATTCTCAAAGATGGCAAGAACGCTTTTGTCATCGCCACAGCTGAGCTGGCGGACGGGACGCCGCGCAAACTGGACAGCGACGACATCGCCGAAGATGTCAACAAGCTTCGCTCTAGTTTGCATCGCCAGTTCGGCGATAGTGCCGAACTCAGATTCCGGGAAAGCGGGCGCTATATCTTTGTAGAGGTTACGACCGACAAAATAGACCCTGTCGATCTCGATAGTCTCTGGCCTGAAGACGATGAACGAGACTGGCGGCTGGCGAATGTCAGCGCGACACTGGATCGGCGCAGGCCCACTGATGATGCCTGATGAGGTGGTCTGATCACCTATGCTTTACTGATCCGCGGCTCCCTGGTGGAGTGATAGCTGTTGCATAGATACGCCCACTGCAGGCAGAGTCGCAGCCCTGCTTTCTACTCTGGGATGCTTATATGTCCGATGATCAGACGCCGGTCGCGTTGAGCCAGCCAAATGGGGATTCGTCCGACGCCTCGCAGAATGCCCCGTCACGGCGGGGCCGGCCACCCAGCGACAAGATCCTTGACCGGCTAACGAAGGCCGCGCTGTCTATACTTGAGACGGAAGATCTCAGCGCGTTGACCATTGAGCGTGTCTGCAAGGTTGCGAAGGTGTCGCGCGCAACATTCTATCGGCGCTGGAATTCCATAAATCCGGTCTTCACCTCAACGGTCGCTCATATCCTTCGAGAGTCCAGTCCAAACATGATCCGGGGCAGCGATTTGCGTACGAATTTCGAGCGCGCAATGCAGAACCGGGCTGAACTTCTGACCGACAGGCGTATTGGGGGACTGTTCCGGCATGCTTTCTCTGCCGCTGGTACCGATGACGAGCTGCGTCACCTGATTCAGGAGCTCGATCGCGAGCGGAACGCCCCGCTTATCTCTCTGCTTGAGCGCGCCCAGGCGGAAGGAAAGGTTAAGCCCGAAATCCGGCCCGAATTTGTCTCACACCAGTTATTCGGTCCCATCTGGCACCGGTCACTTCTACTGCAGCTGCCGACGGATGCGGATTTCATATCTGCAGTGCTCGATAGTGTCATGGGCGCCATATCAGTCGACGAACAGGAATAACGAAACACTATTGTTTCGAAATTAATCCTGTGTCATCTCTTGTCGGATGCAGCGGGTATGTCCCGCTAATTCCACAAGAGGTTTACCCTGATGCCGTTGGTTTCTGTCCGCCAAATGCTGCTCTGCAGTTGCGCTCTCGCTCTTCCTTTCGTTGCCCATGCCCAAGATCAGGCAACACCTGCCCCTCAAGCCTCTGACGCTGAACAAGCTGCCGAGCCAGATGCCAGAAAAGTCTATGAAGCGGTTGTGGTGGTCGCGCAGCGGCGCGAAGAGAATCTTCGTGACGTCCCAAGCTCGATCGCTACGGTTGGGGAAGAACAGATTGAGGCGACTTCTTCCCAGAGGGTTCAGGACGTTGCCAACTATGTGCCCAATGTCGATATCGCATCGACCTCTGCGCTCGGCGCCACACTGACCATACGCGGCGTGGGGTCGAGCAGCCGGAATATCGGTTTTGACAGCCGTGCAGGCCTTTACATTGATGGTGTTTATCTCGGTCAGTCGCCAGCACTTGATCAGGATCTGCTTGGCCTGGAACGCGTCGAAGTTCTCCGTGGGCCGCAGGGAACGCTTTTCGGAAAAAACAACGACGCCGGCGCGATCAATCTGATCACCAAAAGGCCTGGCGACACATTCGGAGGCGAAGCCTTTGCCCGGATCGGGAATATGGGACAGGAGCAGTACGCTTTTCGTGTCTTCGGTCCCCTGACCGAGTCCGTTTCTGCCAGTCTCGCCGCGTCCAGCACAAAGCGTGATGGATATATTGAAAATATTACCGATGGCGCGGAATCTCCCAGGCGCGACTCTGAAAGTTTCCGCGCGCAGGTCAATATCGACAATGGTGGACCGTTTACGCTCTACCTGTCGGCAGACGCGCAATTCGCCAGTGACAGGCCGAATAATGGGGACCCGCTAACGAACTTCTTCGGTTCGGCCCTCGATACGGCTGCTCCCGCGCGCAACACAATCAGCTACACGCCCGGTCGCATCAGGGATGATGACCGTACAATCTGGGGTGTGTCTGCCGAAGCGGAATATGAACTTCCGGGCAATTATGTTGTAAAATCGATTACGGCCTATCGCGAGACCGATTTTTCGACCAATTTTGATGCTGATCGCGCTGCGGTTGATCTGCTCTATGTAAATTACGAAGACAGTTATCGTCAGACGTCTGAGGAGCTGCAGCTGATTTCGCCAGGCGATGGACGGCTGAGATATCTGGCAGGGCTTTACCTCTACTCGCAGGACAGTGAAACGCAGCGTGATGCTATCGGCGGCGCTCAGAGTATTGCACTTGGCATTGCGCCTGGAACGGGCGTGCTCAGTGGCGGCGATCTGAAAACAGAGAACGCTGCCTTATACGGTAATGCTGCCTATGATCTGACAGACAAACTCGAAGCGAGCGTTGGCTTGCGCTGGTCGTGGGAAAAGAAAACCGTTGATTGGTCCATTGATGGCGGGGCCGCTCCTGCTTTCAATATTGCGACAGGCACTGTCGCGGACGACCGGGTGGATCGCGACCTCTCGCCTACTGCTACGCTGACCTATCGGATCACACCGGAAATCAACGTCTATGGACGCTATTCAACCGGCTATAAAAGCGGCGGCTACAATCTCGATTTCATCTCCGCCTCTATTTTTCCGGATGGCGTAGAGTTCAAGAAAGAGACCGTTGAGAACTTCGAAATTGGTCTGAAAGGCGCCTTCTTCGAGAACCGCGCCACCTTAAACGTGACGGCCTTCAGTGCCGAATACACCGACTATCAGGTGAACCAGTACCGCGACCTTGGCGCTGGCCAGACAGTCATTGCAATCAGTAATGCAGGTTCGGTCCGCAGCGAAGGGATTGAAGCGGAAGGCACTTTCTACGCCACCGACAATCTTCGCCTGCAGGGCGGTATCGGACTTCTCGATACAAGCTTCACAGACTTCCCTGGCGGCGGGTTCGGCGGCGTAAACGTTGCGGGCAACCGCTTGCCTCGCGCCTCCAAATTTCAGGGGACGATTGGTTTCGATTATGATCGCGAGCTGACGAATGCACTCTCAGCGTTCGCATCCGCGCAGTTTAGCTATCGCTCTAGCTATTTCGTCGAGGAAAACAACTTGTCTGTCCGCACGGTTGCAGGGGAGGAGATCTCCTGGGGCAAGGTGCCGGGTTATGGTCTGCTTGACGCCCGTATCGGTGTGGAAGCCGACAGCGGTTGGGAGCTTGCGCTCTATGCCCGTAATCTCACGGACAAGGACTATGTGGTCAGTTACGGTCGCGAGTTTCTCGGCGCACTGATCGAATATCGTGGCGAGCCCATGAGTTGGGGCGCTGAGGCGCGGGTCCGCTTTTGATCGTATCGACTAAAATCTATATCCCATGTTTCAGGCCATCAGGAAGGAGAGCGTCATGCTCAGAGAATCAATCGGTCGCGGACGGTACCAGCCCCGTAGGTCAGCCATGAAAGGATCATCGGGTTTGCCGTTGTGCGCCGTCCTTCTGGCGGCTGGTCTGATCATGTCCAGTGGACAGGCCAGTGCCCAGGAAAAAGAGCAATCCGCCAACGCCAATGGTGGAGAGATCGAAAAGCAGGTTGCCATCGCAACAGGTGTCGGAGCGAAACTGCTGTGTTCCAGCATGTTCATCTCCGGGCGTGACAAGGATGATGTTGTGAACAATGACATCATCCCGCTTTGGCCCCCGTCGGCAGTCATTGCTTATGACGTCGATCCTGAAAATTACTCCGTCACGGCCAAATTCGGGACGCAGCAACGCGTTGCGACGTATCGTGACGGGATTGGTTGCACGATTGACACACCGCCGTCTGAAAATACAGGACCTCGGGAGGCGAGGCTGGAAGCCAGGGCTGTCGTCGAGCCGGGTCCAGCGCTTTCTTCTGCCTTCGACGCAGCCATGGCGGATCCGAATGGTGACCTGAGAACGCGTGCTCTCGTGGTGATCAAGGACGGCGAAATCGTCGGTGAGCGCTATGCAGATGGTTTTGATAAATCCATGCCTCTGCTTGGCTGGTCAATGAGCAAGAGTGTGACTGCAGCGCTCGCTGGCCTTGTCGTCGGAGACGGTTTGATGGAGCTGGACAGCCCACTTGGCGCACCTGAATGGGAAGGCGACGCAGATCGCTCGGCCATTACGCTCCGAAACTTGCTTCAGATGAGCAGCGGGCTCGAATTTGTTGAGGAATACACGGCGGGCAATGACAGTGTCGCCATGCTCTTCCTTGAGCCTGACATGGCCGCCTATGCAGCCAGCAAGCCCCTGATCGCAGAACCTGATACGCTCTGGTCATATTCTTCAGGCTCCACAAATATTGTTTCACGGGCGCTGACAAACGCGCTGGGCGGTAGCGAGGCAACACAGGCCTATCTGCGCAAGCGCCTGTTTGGTCCGGCAGGTATGAAGAATGCCACTTTTGAAGAAGACAACGCCGGGACGCCTGTCGGAAGCTCATACATCTATGCCACGGCGCGTGACTGGGCGCGGTTTGGCCTGCTGTTTCTCAATCAGGGGAAGGTGGGGGAGGAGCAGATCCTGAGCCCGGAATGGGTCAACTTCATCCAAACCCCTGCACCTGCCAGTGACCAGGGCATCTATGGGGCTGGCTTCTGGCTCAATGGTAAACCGACGGACGGCGATGGCCTGTCTATGCCGGAACTGCCGGGCGACGCCTATTTTGCCATGGGCCATAATGGTCAGGTTGTCGGCATTTTCCCGTCGCAGAACGTGGTGATTGTCCGGCTTGGCTGGACAACCGGCGAAGCGAAGTTCGACACCAGCGGCCATTTTGCTGAAATTCTCAAAGCGCTAGACTGAGACAAAGTTTGAGAGCCGCATCATTGATGCGGCTCTCTATCTATTCCCACTCAATTGTGCCGGGCGGTTTGGACGTGACGTCATAGACCACCCGGTTCACGCCTTTGATTCGCTCTTGAATGTCTCTGGAGCGGGGCGGATACTGCGGGTGGCCACACTAGATACCTAAACTGGGCACCAACTTCTCGACCCGAGGGCTCTGAAACATGTCATTAAGCACCCAACGAACCGGTCAATTAGGTGTCAACGCTGTTGAGAGAGTGGTGCTTCGCCAGTGGGCGTCGCGGTGGCAGTCTTTGGAGAGCCACAACGACGACGGTCTCGACGGTTTCATCTTCTTTGAGGCCGGCGGTGAAGCTACCGGACAGGTGGTTTATGTCCAAGTGAAATGCATGCGGACTACTCAAAGAAAAGACGGTTGCTACATCATTCCGATCAATGCTCGGAAACTTCGGCGAAACTTACAGATTTGGCGTAAGGTTGTCGGTGCGGCAATAGTGGTTTTGGTAGATCCGGAAACGCTCAGCATCCGATGGGTCGATGCTAGGCAAGAGCGAGCCACCACTGCTTCGCAGATCATTGTGCCAGAAGACCAATTTTTTGATAATGGTGCGAAAAGCGTGATTAAAAAGCTGTGCGGAACGCTGCATTCGGACGCCTTGGCCCCGGCAGTTCATACATTTGCCGACGATTTCCAACACATCACATCTGGAACGCTACTTCCGAAATTGGCGCGAACTCTCTACAAAGACTTGAATTCCCAACAGCTCTGTTGCTTTGGACAAAGGGTACACTTTGACCGGGTTGGATGGCGTCACATAACCCGGAGAACACGAAGCCGCCTCTCGCGAATGCAGAGTCTTTCGCTGCTTGGCGCTGTTCCTAAAATCATCAAAGAGTATGAATCGAAAGCGGCTTGGTCGGAACAAACTTCCGACAGCAATGGAGAAGCGAAATTTTATAATCTTGATGCAATGGTGTCTTTTCCATTCAGACAAACGGGCCTTGTTCGACTGGTGCTAAGACAGCTTGAGCTGCCCAATGACGAGGTGCCGCATCTAAAATTCTGGACCATCTACGAGCCCAGACGAAAATTGGATGTAATTGGCGCGCCGGCATCACGACACCCATAAACCGAAAGGCGATGCAAGGGGATTAGAGCAATGCCGACGCTGGTTCTCATTAACATCAGGAAACCTTGATTCCAACCGGCTTAAGCGCAGCCGCTGGGTCCGTTCGCAGTCTGTGTCGCCCCTACTCCCACTCAATTGTGCCGGGAGGTTTGGACGTGACGTCATAGACCACCCGGTTCACGCCTTTGACTTCATTGATGATGCGGGTGGCGACCCGGCCAAGGAAGTCATGCGGGAAGGGATAATAGTCAGCCGTCATGCCATCGGTTGAGGTCACTGCGCGCAATGCCAGAACGGCCTCATAAGTGCGAAGATCGCCCATCACGCCTACGGTATTCACCGGCAGAAGGACTGAAAACGCCTGCCAGATTTCGTCGTAAAGACCGGCCTTTTTAATCTCTTCGATATAGATGGCATCCGCCTTGCGCAGCGTATCGGCTTTCTCGCGCGTGATCTCGCCCGGAATACGGATGGCAAGGCCAGGGCCCGGGAAGGGGTGGCGGCCGATAAAGGCTTCCGGCAGGCCAAGTTCACGGCCAAGCGCGCGGACTTCATCCTTGAACAACTCACGCAGCGGCTCAACCAGCTGCATATTCATGCGCTCTGGCAGGCCGCCGACATTGTGGTGAGATTTGATGGTCACGGATGGCCCGCCAAGCGCCGAAACGCTTTCGATGACGTCCGGATAGAGCGTGCCCTGCGCCAGAAAATCAGCGCCGCCGACCTTTTTGGCTTCTTCCTCGAACACGTCGATGAACAGGCCGCCAATGATCTTGCGCTTCTTCTCCGGGTCGGACACGCCATCCAGTTTTCCAAGGAACAGCTCGGACGCGTCCACATGGACCAGCGGAATATTGTAGTGATCGCGGAAGAGATTGACGACCTGCTCAGACTCCCCGAGCCGCATCAGGCCATGATCGACGTAGACACAGGTCAGTTGATCGCCGATGGCTTCATGAATCAGGACAGCTGCCACTGAGGAATCGACGCCGCCGGACAGGCCGCAGATAACTTTCTTGTCGCCAACCTTTGCGCGGATCTTGGTGATTTCTTCTTCGCGATAGGCCGCCATGGACCAGTCGCCTTTGAAACCAGCCACGTTATGCGTGAAGTTTCGCAAAAGCTGGCGGCCATGAACCGTGTGGACGACTTCCGGGTGGAATTGCGTGCCGTAGAATTTTCGTTCCGGGTCCGAAATGACTGCAAAGGGAGCTCCGGGTGAGCGAGCCACCACGCCAAACCCGGGCGCCATTTCGGCGACATGGTCGCCATGGCTCATCCACACTTCTTCTTTGTCGCCGCCTGTGAACATGTCTTCGAATAGCGGGTCATCAGAGACTTTTTCGATGAAGGCCCGGCCAAACTCACGGCTCGTGCCGCCTTCGATCGTGCCACCGAGCATGTGCACCATGGCTTGCTGGCCATAGCAGATGCCAAAAATCGGCACGCCATAGTCGAACACAGCCGGGTCTGGCAGAGGGGCATCTTCCCAGTAAACGCTTGATGGGCCTCCAGAGAGAATGATCGCCTTAGGCGCGAAGCTCTTCAAAAAAGCTTCGTCTACCTTATTAAAGGGATGAATCTCGCAATAGACGCCGCTTTCGCGGACGCGCCGGGCGATGAGCTGGGTCACTTGAGACCCGAAATCGATGATGAGAAGATGTTCGTGAGCCGTCATGGCGCTCTATAGCCAGAAGTTGGCTTGTGACTCAACCACTCTTGAGGTCTTCGGGTTGCCAATCTGACAGATGCTTGCCCGTAGAGCGGACGATCAAAGTTAGAGAGTGATGGCCAATCTATTTATTGGCGTCGGTTTATCGACCTTCCCTGATCCAGTTCGCAAGGTTTCCAGAGATTCTCATTGGGATATTTGAGCGCTCAAAGTCGAGTCGCACTCGGTTAAGATATCCATCGCCCTGACCATGGAATGAAATATCACCCAAAGGTATGGAGATTTTCGGGTGATACGCGAAAAATAAAAAACTCGGCTTTAGGTGGAGGTAATGCGCGTCTTTGCCGACATGCAGAGAGGAGCGATAATGCCCAAGACCAATTGAGGCGCCGAGACTTGCTGAACACCCATGCTGCCATTCGGCACTTTCTGACCCCTCCGGCGGATACGCATCTGAAAGCTGACGCCAGCCGCCGACAAATGCGATGAGAGCAATCACAGATGACCAGAAGAGCGGAAAGACGATGAGCATCGCGATGATACTGACGATGATTATTGCCATGTCATGTCTCGTCCTTCTTGTCTCTCGTCTGCGCCTCGGAATTGAAGCCTGAAATGCTCGCGGGCGCCAGCTCAGCTGAGTAAACTCAACCGTTCGGAAGGGTTGCTCAGCTTCTTACCATGACAGCGAAAAAGAACCCATCCGTGCCGGATTTCTTAGGCGTGAGCCGAACGGCGCCGCCAGGGATTTGGTTGGCGCGCACCATGGCTGCTCCGGCTTCGGTGAGCTGGCCTGATGCAATCACTTCTGCGGCGGCATCCAATTGTTTGAAGGCTGTATTGCGCTCCAGAAAGGCTGTGACCTGATCTTCGTCTTCTTCCGCAAGGAAAGAGCACGTGGCGTAGAGCAGCTTCCCGCCCGGCTTCACATATTCTGATGCCTTATCGAGGATTTCAGCCTGTTCGGCGTTTCGTTTTTCCAGCGCGCTTTCTTTCAGACGCCACTTCGTGTCGGGCTTGCGGCGCCAGGTTCCTGTACCAGTGCACGGCGCGTCAATGAAAACGAGGTCCATCTTGCCTTCCAGCGCCTCCAGGCTTTCGGGTTCGCGCGGATGGCAGAGCTGTACATTGTGCGCCCCGGATCGCTTCAGCCGCGGAATGAGTGCGGAAAGTCGTCTGCCGTCAATGTCATAGGCAAAGACCTGACCCTTGCCTTCAAGCATAGCAGCCAGCGCGAGAGTCTTGCCGCCGCCCCCTGCGCAATAGTCGAGTACATTGTCGCCAGGCTTCACATTCGCGGCTGCCGCTGCGATTTGAGAGCCAGCATCCTGAACCTCGACCCAGCCTTTTGAATATGCCGGAATGGTCTGCAGGCTGGTTTCGCGTTGTGAGGGGTCCGGCGCGGGGATATGATAGCCGTTGACCAGAAGCTCTGACGGCTGGCCACCGGCAGTTTTCACGGCTTTGCCGGCTTTTTCCGGGTCAGCTTTCAACGTGTTGATCCGCAAATCGACGGGCGCGCGATGCGACATCGCCTGAGTTTCCATAACCAGATCTTCGCCAAAGACGCGCGCGAGGTGTGGGGTCAGCCATTCTGGAAAATCGCCCTGAACGTGAGGTGGCGCGGATGGGTCGGGCGCCAGAAGAAGCCCCTCGCGCTCTTCTCCGGTCAGAGGAGATGGCGCGTGTTCGTCTTTCAGGGCGGCCTCGATATCGCGGAGATCCCAGTCCCAGGCAAAGCGCAAGGCGCCAAGTATCAGCGCGCGTGGTGTCTCGCTGCCAAGAGCATGGGCCAGCGAATTGCGGTGACGCAGCGCATCCAGAACAAGCCCGGAAACCCAGGCACGATCCTTCGCGCCAGCATAGCGTGCGCGCTTGCCCCAGTCGCGCATGGCTGACTTCACAGGCTGATGCCGGTTCATGACGTCGTCCAGAACCATTATGGCGGCATCAATGCGTCCACCGTTTTTCATTTGGCATCTCCAATTTCTCTGAAGGGCGGGTGTTACCGAAAAAACACGTCGCCGAAAAGGTGAAGAAATCGGCTGATTTCCTTCACTTCTGGCCGGAACCCTTAATCAGCCGCCCACGTTAACCCGAAAGGGTTGACCATAAGGAGGCTGGAACATGTGCAATTCCGATAGGGTTCATGCCAGTTGCCGTTGCGGTGGAGTTCAGTGGAACGCGCCGGCACCTGAGTTCAAGCAAGGTTGTAACTGCGGTTACTGCCAGAAAAACGGATCCAACTGGACAAGTTGTGACCCGAACGAATTCAATATTGTGACGCGGACAGAGTCTGTTTCAGGGCAGCAGTTCGACCGTCATTCGCCACGGCACTATCACTGCAAGCGCTGCGGGACACCGCTCTGGACCTGGACTGCAGATCCTCTGCGCGATCACAATGACAAGCGTCATACCGAGTACGAAAACCCAATCCTGAACTGGAACGTTAATCTGGTCGTTCAGGGAGCTGAGCCAGTGAATGAGGAGCGGGTCGAAACCGCCGCCTGAGCGCAGAAGCGCTAAAGAAAAACAAGTCATGAAGCCGCGCCCAAAGCGCGGCTTTTCTTATTCGGGTAATCAATGAGGTGTAATTGCGAGATCGAGCCTGTCGACGGGCATGCCGTCACGCATTTTTAACAGGCCGCGGCGCAACCATGATCTGACTGTGTTCGCAGACGTCGCCATCTCGTCGGCGATTTCCTGACAAGACTTTCCGTGGATGAATTTTTCGCGGATCACCAGAGCCATTCTGGGGGGCAGGCGTTCAAGCTGATCCCGGAGCACGGTTGAAACCAGACTGGTTTCCGTCTCGATGTCGGGCTGTGTGGAGGTATCCAGAATATCGTCGTTGAGGCCAGAAGTTGATGCAAATCGAGACATGCGGCGAATTTCATCAATTGCCTGGTTGCGCATTATGACGAGGATCCAGGTGAAGGCCCGTCCCTTCTGTGCATCGAACCTGCCTGCATTTTGCCAGACGGAAAGATAACCCTTCTGCAAAATGTCCTTCGCGACATCTTCATCACGAACAATATTTCGGATCACGCTGAACAGCGGCCCCGAGGTCAGTCGGTAGACCGTCTTGAAAGCGTCTTTGTCGCCCTGCGCGCTTCTGACGAGCGCTTCGTTAAGCTCTTGTACTTCGTCGGCTTGCGGTTGAGCCTGCGTTTCCATCCCACCACCTTAGGTCCCGTTTTTTACGGGTGGTGAGCTATCCCGATAGAAAGCGAAAACCATGGAAACTGCACCGTTTTCGTCAACTATTTCGTAGCGGTTTGAAAACGTTCAGATTAAATATCGATCTGTACAGCGTAAAAACTTAAGTAAACTCAGCAGTTTAACTTAGATCAGGATCTGGAGATCGAGTAGTTCGGCGCTTCGCGGGTCATGGTGACGTCGTGAACATGGCTCTCGCGAAGGCCGGCACCTGTGATCTGAACAAAGCTTGCCCGCTCATGAAATTCAGGGATGGTCCTGGCGCCAACGTATCCCATGGCGGCCCGCAGACCGCCAACCATCTGGTGAATGATCGGACTGATCGGACCCTTGAACGGAACCTGACCTTCAATGCCCTCCGGCACCAGTTTCTCGTTCGCCACTTCCTTCTGAAAATAGCGGTCTGCTGATCCGCGCGCCATCGCGCCGAGCGAACCCATACCGCGATAGGCTTTGTAGGACCGGCCCTGATAGAGGAAGACTTCGCCAGGGGCTTCTTCGGTCCCCGCGAACATAGATCCCATCATGGCTGTGCTTGCACCAGCGGCGATTGCCTTCGCAAAGTCGCCCGAAAACTTGATGCCGCCATCGGCAATAATCGGGGTTTTACTTTCCGAGGCCGCACGTGCCGCATCAGAGATTGCTGTCAATTGTGGTACACCAACGCCGGCAACAACGCGCGTTGTACAGATCGAACCCGGCCCAATGCCCACTTTGATAGCGTCAGCGCCGGCAACAATCAGAGCCCGTGTGCCGTCATAAGTGGCAACGTTACCTGCGACGACCTGAACCTGATTTGAGATGCGTTTGACGCGTGCCACTGCATCGAGCACCGACTGTGAGTGGCCGTGAGCGGTGTCGATCACCAGCACATCAACGCCAGCATCAATGAGACGCTCCGAGCGTTCAAAGCCAGCATCACCGACGGTTGAGGCCGCGGCGACGAGCAGGCGGCCTTTCTCGTCTTTCGCAGCATTCGGGTGCGCAACAGCCTTTTCCATATCTTTGACGGTCAGAAGGCCGACACAGCGATTTTCGGCGTCGACCACCACCAGCCGCTCAATCTTATGCTCGTGGAGCAGTCGACGGGCTTCGTTTTCGTTGACGCCTTCTCCGACCGTGACAACATTCCGGGTCATCAAGGCAGAGACAGGCTGGTCGAGGTTTTCGGCGAAACGGACATCACGATTGGTGATGATCCCTACCAGCTTGCCCGGCTTGGCCGGATCGTCAGATTCGATCACAGGATAGCCAGAGAAGCCGGTCTTTTCTTTCATCTTGCGCAGATCGCGCAAAGTCGTATGCGGCGTCACAGTGGCCGGGTTGATCACAACACCGCTCTCAAACTTCTTCACCTGACGAACCTGTTTGGATTGCTCCTTCATGGTCAGGTTTCGATGCAAGACACCGATCCCGCCATTTTGTGCCATGGCGATCGCCAGTCTCGCTTCTGTCACGGTATCCATGGCCGAAGAGGAGAGCGGGATATTCAGAGAGATCGTATTGGTCAGGCGTGAACGTACGTCGGTCTGCGTTGGCATGACCTCAGATGGGCCGGGTTCCAGAAGTACGTCGTCGAAGGTCAGCGCGGAGCGAATCTGCATGGGGTCAGCATCCTTTTTGGCCTAATAATTGGATGCGAACACCTCTGCAAGAGGATTCATGCGTTTCTTTTGTGACCGTTTTTCAATGCTACTCTGCGCCAACGCAATTCAGGAGCAGTGGCATGACGTTAAGCGTCTGAACTTGCTGTTCCGCAGGTAAACGCGCGATTGCAGCCTGAGTCGTTTCAGCTCCCTCCCGAATTTCCCGGGCGATCGCTTCCAGGGTTTCCGGCGGCAGCGCAGCTTCCATCTGGTCATAAGAACAGGTGCAGAAGGCCTGGCTGGCCTCGTCGCTGGCGACGCATGCCGAGACGATCACATCTTCATCGCTTTTAGAACAGCCGACCAGACCAATCGTTATAGCTAAGAGCGAGATGAGAGGGGCTTTTTTCACTTTGCGCTTCCAGTTTGTATCAGGCGACAACAACTTTCGCCGATTGAGAGTTAAATCGTGTTTCGCGCAAAAATAGATAAAGAGGAAGGGCCATGGACAGACCAGCGGCCAGATTGGCGATCAGCACCCAGATCCAGCCTTTGATCCGGTGCTCTTTCGCATTGATGTAGGACCAGACCAGAAACACAACGCTGGAAATAATCAGATCGACGACAAAACCGCTTGAGGCGAAATTCTGAAAAATGGCCATCACAAAGCCCACAGGGCTGACGCCATTCTCCTGAAACCAAAAAGCAAATAACGCCCAGGGCACCAAGCCGCCGATCACCGTCATAATCAGATAGAAAATACGCAACTTTATCCCTCCAGATGAAGCAATGGATGTGCCAGAGATGCAGGCGCCGTAAACAGAAAAAGCCCGCAGATGAGCGGGCTTTTTCCTTGTTTCTATATGGGTGGTTATTGCCGATGACAGAAACGTCTGAGTTTTGGCGCGTCGCAAGGTTCTGAGGATGAGCGCCTAGCCGCCTCGTGGCAATGTAAGCTGAACAAGTTGAGTACATAGCTGCTCCCGATCCGGCAACGGTACACCAGAGATATGCGAAAGCCAGAGTCCGTCCGTAGCCAGGCGGACAATGACAAGGTCGATATCCGTTTCCTGATGTTCATCGATCCTCAAGCTGAACCAGTCCGCCCACATCTTTCGCAGATCGGAGTCATTCAGCATCAGAATCGCCAGCGACGCCCAGATATTCAGCCTTTCGTCGCTGTCTGGATTGAGGACGACATCGAGATACGCCCTCGTGAAAGCACCATGTGGCTCAGGGTCGGCTTTCACCCGTTCGGCCAAGGCGGTTCCCGTCTCGTCCAGCAACTCCTGAAACAAGGCATCGATCAACGCCTGTTTGCTCGGGAAATGATGCGTGAACCCACCCTTCGTGACGCCAGCGGCAGCCGAGACCGCCTGCACCGTCACGGCCGTGATACCCGCCTCCGCCGCGATCCGCGCCGCGTGGTCGAGGAGGTTGCGGCGCACGACCTCCGGCTGCTTCCTTCGTTTGTGCGCGTTGGCCATCTTAGTGTGCCACGCTTCCCGAAAGCAGGTTCATGACCAGGACACCGGCAACGATCAGGGCGATACCGATGATCGCTGCGAAATCCAGAGACATGCGGAAGATTACCACGCTTACGACCGCCGTAAGGACAATCCCCAAACCAGCCCAAACCGCATAGGCGACGCCAAGCGGGATGGTTCTCAATGCGAGGGACAGAAAGTAGAGCGAGGCCGCAAAACAAAGCGCCATCCCGAGGGTCGGCATCAGCTTCGAGAATTGTTGGCTTTTCTGGAGCAGGGAAGAGCCCGTTACTTCAAGCACGATTGCAGCAGCGAGTGCCGCGTAGGCAGGGAACAGACGGTTCATGAGTCTCACCGATCTGATTGATACCCAAAGATACCAAACGTTTGGTTTTTTGTCAATAGGTGCTCTTTTTTTATCGCAGTTTCCCGGTATGGTTTGGGAGGAAGTCGGGATAGCGCGGCTTGGACTAAAACCCCTTGCCGCAACCTACGCGCCAAAAACGGTGGTAAGCGCCGGTGACAAAAACGTACGGGTTTGGCCCATACTGCGCTGCGGAGAACGTCCGGAAGGACCCCAAAGTACCAGTTACTGCACTATGCGCGAATGTCGGCCATCAATGATACTACGCCTACACACGCGCAATCTCACGGATCAGATCATTTGTCTCTGGTCTCGTCGTTTGGTGCCGATAACGAAGAGCAGAAACAGTTCGCGAAATTTCAAGGCCGTCGATGAGTATCGAAACGAGGCCCCTGTCTGCTGGAATTGCTGTGGTTGGCAAAATCACCGCGCCTAATCCCTGCCGCGCGAGTTCGACTAACCAATCCACGCGATTTGACCGATAGGCCGCGTAGAGTTCGTGACCTTGGTCTGCACATGCCCGATGCAACGCATCGCGCATTTCGCAATTGGGTCGATCGAGCATGTCAGTTTCAGCGAGTGTCGAAAGAGAAACAGCGTCTCGTTCAGACAACGGGTGCGACTGGGACACCACAACCTTGTAGGACTCGTCATAGAGCTGGTCTATTCGATAGAGGTCTTCACTGACGGTCGCCGCTGTGACAACGACGTCAAATTCACCCTCTCGCAATCCGGCCAGAAGCTTGGAGGCAGACGCCACGATCAACTCTATTTCGGCTTGCGGCAATCGTGTACGGAAGCGTTCCACGGCGGCTGAAATCCGGTTGTGACCAATCGTTTCGCCAACACCGACAGAAATAGGAACCCGCTCTAGTCGCGTGTGGCGGACGGCTTCTGCCTTAGCTGCCTGCGTTTCGTCATGCGCTTTCTGTAGCCTTGGCTGCATGAGTTTTCCGAGTGCCGTCAACCTGCATCCCGCGCGGTCCCTGACAAACAGATCACCCCCGAGCTCGTGTTCAAGTTTCTTGATCGCGGTCGTCAAGGACGGTTGGGAAACATTTGAGGCGCTAGCGGCATGGGTGAAGTTGCGATGCTGGCAGACAGCCAAAAAATACCTGATCTGGTTCATCTCCACTGCCACAGTCTCCGTCACTTTCCGCCATGAGGTTCACCATAGCACATGTCTATCAAAGAATAGAAGTTCGGGATTGGTGCCTGAGGCATTCGGCATGAGAAAAGGGTGCATCGAAACCAAACACAACAACCTCTCAATCAGGAGGCGACCATGAAAGCCCAAATTCTCAAGGCACTCGCCGCTTTGGCCTTGATCACGACATCTGCAGCCGCACAGGAAACCCCAATGGAAAATCACACTGCCAGCTACATCGCCATGCCCGCCGCTGAAGGCCAGACCGAAGCATTCGCCGAATTTCTGGCCGGAGCCGCCCCGATTGTCGCGGACACCGAACCAGGCACCGTGCTTTGGTTTGCCTTACAAGCCGACGATACGCTCGCGATCTTTGATATCTTCGTGGATGAAGAAGCGCGCAATGCGCATTTCTCCGGCGCTGTGGCCGCGGCTTTGAACCAAAATGCCGACGCGCTGGTCGCCGGAGGCTGGGACGATGGTGTTGTCGCGAATATCAACAATTCCGATGTCCTGTCGATGAGGGAACCGGTTGATCTCTACTCGGCCACGACAGCCACTTACATCACGCTCGAAGCAGCACCCGGCAGAGGGCCGGAATTGGCAGCCTTGCTGACCGCAGCTGGTCCCATCGTCGGAGAAACCGAACCCGGCACATTGTTCTGGGCGGCGCTGCAGATTGACGAAACATCCTTCGCAATCTTCGACATCTTCACCAACAATGCTGGCCGAGAAGCACACTTTGCCGGTCAAGTCGCCGGGCTGCTGAACGAACGGGCAGCGGAGTTGGTCGCTGGCGGGTGGGACGACGGTGTGGTCGCTAACGTCCACAACTTCGACATCCTCGCCATCAAGTAACGCGATGTGACAGGAACAAGAGGCGCCTGGTGCAACGCACCAGGCGCTTTGCCGAACGAATTTAGATTTACCGTGAAGCGGTCGTTCGAGTAACTGCAGCGAATTAGCGCTTTGTTCCGCACACCGGACATACCCCCCCTGCCAGAAGGTGTGCGCCAAAAACGGTGATTTAATCCATCAGCTTTTCGCTGAGATAGGTCACCTCAAGTGCCACGCGTTTGGCCGTCTCCTTCAGGTTCGCTGCCGCTGAGTGGCCACCATCAATATTCTCATAATAGAGGAACGGCTTGTCGGCATCTTCGAACAGTTTTGCCATCTTACGGGCATGGCCCGGATGAACGCGGTCGTCCTTCGTGGAGGTCATGAAGAACGGTTCTGGATAGTCAGCGTCCGGGTCGAAGTTGTGATAAGGCGACATTTGCTCCAGCCAAGCGCGCTCTTCAGGCACATCGGGATGTCCGTATTCGTCCACCCATGATGCGCCAGCCAGAAGCAGATGATAGCGCAGCATATCGAGCAGCGGCACCTGAACAAGAACAGCATTCCAGAGATCGGGGCGCTGTGTCAGCATCACGCCCATCAGAAGCCCACCATTCGAACCGCCCTGAATGCCGAGATGATCTGAATTCGTAATGCCGCGATCAATCAGATCTTCGGCGACCGCGATGAAATCATCATAGACGATCTGGCGTTTGGTTTTCAGGCCCGCCTGGTGCCAGTCCGGACCGAACTCGCCACCGCCGCGAATGTTTGCGAGCACGTAGGCGCCGCCACGCTCAAGCCAGAGCTTGCCGCGCAGTGCCGAATAGCCCGGTGTCATGGAAATCTGGAAGCCGCCATACCCATAGAGAAGTGTCGGGGTTGTGCCGTCCAACTCCAGGCCTTCCTTGTGCACGATGAAATAGGGGATTTTCGTGCCATCTGTGGAAGTGGCTTCAAACTGTTCGACGACCAGACCTTCAGTGTCGAACTTGGCTGGCAGGCTTTTCAGCGTTTCGATTTCGCCACTCTCTGGCGAATAGCTCAGAAGAGAGCTCGGCGTGAGGAAGTCTTCATAGTTGATGAAGACTACATCCTCATCCTTGTTGGCGAATGTCACGCCGAGCTCACCATTCTCAGGCAGATCCAGTGGTGACATGTCCCATCCATCGCTGCCGCGTGAGAAGCTGAAGACTTTCCCGCGGACATTGTCGCTGATGGTTAGGAGGCCTGCACCTTTGGTGACGGAGACGCTTTCGACCGACTGGCGGTCATTTGGCTCGAAGACCAGCTCGACCGACTCAACCTTGCCAGTTTCCAGAAAGTCCTCGATTGAGAAGGCGACGAGATCGCCGGACTTGAAACTTGAGGTTTCGCCATCGGTGGACACGTCCCAGTCTTCCTGCAGCGTGACCAGAAGATATTCACCCAGCACATCAACCGGTGATGACTTCGCCGGGATCGGCAGCTGAAGCGGCAGCTCACCATTTCCTGGAAGCAGGAAATATCGCGAGGTGAAGAAGGTATCGGCTACAACAACACCCGACAAGCGCGTGCCATCCTGCAGCTCCATGGCCATCGGAAAGACGCCCACATCATCCTTTTCGCCAGAATAGACTTCGACGGCCTCTTCGAATGGCTGGCCACGTTTTAATCGTTTCACCACATATGGATAGCCCGACTCGGTCAGTGTCGAGCCGTCGGCGCCCCAGTCTGTGGCTACCAGAAGCGTATCGTAATCCACCCATGTGATGCTGGACTTGGCTTCAGGAATGAAAAAGCCGTCTTCTACCCAGGTTTTGGTGGAGAGGTCGAATTCGCGGTCTTCGGTGGCATCCTTGCCGCCGTTTGAGAGTGAAACCATGCAGGCCCAGCGATCATTGCCTTCGGCAGAGAAGCAATTGGCGCCCTTATAGACCCAGTTTTTACCCTCATCTTCAGCGAGCTGATCGAAATCGACAATGGTTTCCCAGTCGGGAGAATCGCTCGCATAGCTTTCCAGTGATGTCTTACGCCACAAGCCGCGAACATTGGTTTCGTCCTGCCAAAAATTGTAAACTTCACCATCGCGCACGGATCCGTAGGGGATGCGCTCATCGGCGTTCACAATGTCGAGGGCGTTTTGATAGAGTTCATCGTAAAGAGGATCAGCCTGGATCCGGTCGAGAGAGCGTTCGTTCTGCGCACGAACCCAGTCCAGCGCGCGCTCACCTTCAACTTCTTCCATCCATATATATGGATCGTCCGTGGTGGCGGCCTTGGCAGTTGGGGCAGCGGGTTCGGTCATTTCAGCTTCTGCTTCGGTCGCCACGTCGTCTCCTTGCGAACACCCTCCCAGACCGAGCACAGCGAGTGCGGCCAGAGAGGTCATAATTTTCAGTTTCATCAGGTAAAGCCCTCCATCAGCGCTTATACATCAGAAGACGGGGAAGAATTTTGCAAGGTCGTCAATATGAATTCGAAGTAATTTTCTCGCATGCAAAATACATTTCAAAAAATTATGAAATGTATTAGAGAGGCGTGGATAACAGATTGGGGCATCAAGTGAGCAGGGGATTGGAAAAAATGACTGACACGACGAACGTACTGATCCTTTGCACTGGAAACTCCGCCCGAAGCCTGATTGCAGAGACGCTTGTGCGCGACCTTGGCCGCGAAGCAGGGTTCATGGCCTTTTCAGCCGGATCACAGCCCAAAGGTGAGCCCCATCCGATGGCACTCAACGTTCTTGCGGAAAACGGCCATGACACGAGCGGGCTCAGCTCCAAGTCATGGGACGTTTATGCGCAGCCGGACGCGCCCGAAATGAAGCTGGTCATCACCGTATGCGGCAACGCGGCGAATGAAGTTTGCCCGATCTGGCCGGGTCATCCCCTGCAGGTGCACTGGGGCGTGCCCGACCCCGCGGCCATTGAAGGCCCCGCCCAGAAGCCAGCGTTTGAGGCAGCATACCGATCTTTGAAAAACAGAGTTGAGCGTTTGGTTGAGCTCAATCTGGGTGCGATGAGCGTGGATGAGGCACGGGATGCGCTCAAAGCGATCCATCAGACCTCAACCGGCGCGACGGAATAGGTACGGCTTCAGGCTTCCGGAAAACGGTCGCGCGTCCGATTTGCGAAAGCGACCAGTGACAGCATGACCGGAACCTCTACCAGAACGCCAACCACGGTCGCGAGTGCGGCTCCTGAATTCAGTCCATAGAGGCTGATGGCAACAGCCACCGCCAATTCGAAGAAGTTCGATGTTCCGATCATGGCACAAGGCGCCGCAATGCGGTGAGGAACGCGCAGCCAGTAGGCGGCGCCATACGCCAGAGCAAATATGCCGTATGACTGGATCAGGATCGGAATCGCGATCAGGAGGATGAGCACTGGATTGGCGATAATGATCTCGCCCTGAAAGCCGAAGAGCAGAATGATCGTGACCAGCAGGCCTGCCACGGAAAAGGGTTTGGCGCGCGCCAGAAACGTCTTCACGGCAGAGTCATCACCGTTTCGGACGAGCGCCTGACGGGTGAGGAAGCCCGCAATCAGAGGGATGACGACATAAAGGCCTACTGAAAGCATCAGGGTGGCCCAGGGCACCGCGATATCTGTCACACCAAGCAGAAGCGCAACGATTGGCGCGAAAGCAAAGACCATGATCGCGTCATTCAGACTGACCTGTACGAGCGTGTAGGTGGAATCGCCCCGTGTGAGCTGAGACCAGACGAATACCATTGCGGTACATGGCGCTGCGCCGAGCAGGATCAGTCCTGCAATATAGCCTTCAGCGTCTTCTGCGGGGATGAAACCCGCGAACACATAACGAAAGAACAGAACGCCCAGCGCCGCCATGGTGAAAGGCTTGATCAGCCAGTTGACGATCAATGTGATCGCCAGTCCCTTTGGCTTGGCACCGATTTGACTGAGCTTGGTGAAATCGACGTCCACCATCATGGGGAAGATCATCGCCCAGATGAGGAGCGCGACCGGAAGATTTACGCGGAAATATTCGAGCCCCGCCAGAACTTCAAACGCGCCGGGCATGAGAAGGCCAAAACCAATGCCGACCACAATAGCGAGCCCCACCCAGAGCGACAAAAAGCGTTCGAAAAATCCCATATGAGAATCTCCTGGTCGATTTCTGCGGGCGGGAAGCGGATAGCGTCCCACTAAAACACTTCAAAAAAAATTGAAATATAATTCGTGCAAATATGGCGTTTTTTTTGTCACAGGAGATTCAGGAATATTTGAGCCCTCTAAAAAAGGCTGACGATAGCCACCAATTTCCGTAAGCTTTTCGAGCTTGAGTACCGGGGCTGAAGGTATGCGTGTTTTACATATGAACGGGTGTGGAAACCGGTTTGCCGTTTTCGATGGTCGGGAAACACCGTGGCGGAAAAGTGCGGACGACGTTCGCGCTGTCGCAAACCCTCATGATGGCAAGGGTTTCGACCAGATCATTGGTTTGGAATCGTCGGTTCGGGCTGATGTGTTCATGCGCATCTGGAACTCAGATGGTGGCGAAGTGGCTGCCTGCGGAAATGCGTCGCGCTGTGTCGGCTGGTTAGTGCTCAATGAGACCGGCAAAGACGAAATCACCATTGAAACTGAAGCGGGTGTCCTGAAGGCATCGCGCGCTGAAGGTGACCTTATTACGGTTGATATGGGCTCACCGCTTCTGACCTGGGAATCCGTGCCGCTGGCGGAAAAAATGGATACCCGCTTTGTCGATCTGAAAATCGGACCGATCGATAATCCTGTGCTGTCGCGGCCGTCCTGCCTCTCAATGGGCAATCCGCATGCAACGTTTTTTGTTGATGATATCACAGCCTACGACATCCCGACGATCGGACCTCTGGTGGAGTGGCACCCGCTCTTCCCTGAAGGTGTGAATGTCGGTTTTGCGCAGATTACCGAGACAGATACGATCCGCCTCCGTGTCTGGGAACGCGGCGCTGGTCTCACCGTCGCCTGCGGGACAGGTGCCTGCGCAGCAGCGGTAAATGCGGCGCGTCTTGGCCGTACCAGCCGCAAGGTGCGTATGATTCTCGATGGTGGCGAAATCTTCATTCACTGGCGCGAAACGGACGATCGTGTGCTCATGACCGGACCGATCGAGCTCGAAGGTGAGCTTGAAATCGCCGTCTGACAGCATGACAGCCTTGCAGAATGGCACTTTCGGCGTCATTTAGCGGCCATGACCGATCGCGGCGCGACGACCTCTTCCCTGAAACTCATCACACATGGCTGTCGGCTGAACAGCTATGAGAGCGAAGTCATGCGTAATCACGCGGAGGCTGCAGGGCTGGATGATGCGGTGATCATCAACACCTGCGCGGTCACGGCTGAGGCTGTGCGGCAGGCGCGTCAGTCCATCCGGAAGGCGCGGCGCGACAATCCTGACGCGCCGATAATTGTGACCGGATGCGCGGCTCAGATCGATCCGACCCAGTTCTCTGACATGCCGGAAGTAACCCGTGTGATCGGCAATGCCGAGAAGATGAAGGCGGAGACCTTCCAGCCTGTCAGCCTTCTGGATGCACCCGAACGCGTTCGCGTAGACGATATTATGACAGTCCGGGAGACGGCCGGGCATCTGGTGGATGGCGTCGACGGCCGGGCGCGTGCATTCGTGCATGTTCAAAATGGCTGCGACCATCGCTGCACCTTCTGCATCATCCCTTACGGCCGGGGCAATTCTCGGTCTGTGCCTGCGGGCGAAGTTGTCGATCAGGTGAAACGCCTGGTTCAGAGCGGGCATAAGGAAGTCGTGCTGACGGGTGTCGATTTGACGAGCTGGGGCAATGACCTTCCAGGCCATCCGCCGCTTGGCAATCTGGTGGCACGTATTCTGAAGCTGGTGCCAGATCTGCCTCTGCTACGTCTCTCGTCCATCGATGCGATTGAAATGGACACGGCGCTTTTTGAGCTGGCCACGACTGAGACGCGTTTTGCGCCCTATCTTCACGTCTCACTGCAGCACGGTGACACAATGATCCTGAAGCGGATGAAGCGTCGCCATTCCCGTGAGGACGCCATTGAGCTGACATCTAAGCTGAAAGCCGCGCGGCCGGAAATTGCTTTCGGCGCAGACCTGATTGCGGGCTTTCCGACCGAAACCGAAGAGATGTTTGAGAACTCTGTCAGCCTGATCGAAGCTTGCCAGCTCTCTTTCGTCCACGTGTTTCCTTACAGCCCGCGCAAAGGCACGCCAGCTGCCAAAATTCCACAGCTCGACCGGCGCCTGATCAAAGATCGCGCCGCACGTCTCCGGGAGGCCGGTAGCGCTGCGCTTGAGCGGCATCTGGCGTCGCATGTCGGGCATAAGCGACGCGTATTGTTGGAAGCCGGTGGTCACGGCCGTCTGGCTGACTTCACTCAGGTAACAGATTTGCCTGCAAATTTACCTCATGGCGAATTTGCAGACTTGCGCGTTACAGGGCAGAGAGATGGACGACTTACAGGAGAGCTCGCTTGATCCTCTGGTTTGGAAAGAAGAAGAAAAAGCAGGAAGCTGAAGAAGCCGGACGGAAGTTCGAGGCTGAAGAGGCGGCACGCGAGGCGGAAGCCAAAGCTCTGAAAGAGCAGCTCGAAGACGCGGCCATGTTCGCCGAATCGTCCGGTCGGGACGATCGTGCGCACGAAATCGAAGAGCACATTGAAGCACTCGATAAAGGCATGTCACCCGATGAGGTGATTGATGACCTTGAGACCACGCCTCATCCCGATGCGGAAGCGCCCATAACACCTGCCGAAGAGCTGCCAGCGCCACCTGAAGAAATTTCGACCGGGGTGCTGGACACCCTCACCAAACAAGAATCCTCGCCAGAGC
>CETS01124929.1_pt1 | contig 47937 bp, 50 predicted proteins | sample 356391 | NCBI WGS metagenome assembly CETS01 (sample SAMEA2622673, study PRJEB7988) | marine metagenome | isolation source: saline water (ENVO:00002010), including
AAGGAGAAGGGGTCGCGCGGCGTGAGCCCACGCCCCCAAGCGCCAGCGACATAAGTGCCGGTGAGGATTTCATAGTGCAGGTGGATGCCGGTGACGTGACCAGACTTGCCCATCAGGCCGAGCGGCTCGCCATAGTGAACAGTTTCACCAACTTTGATGTTCGGCTCCACATAGTTCAGATGCGCATAGCGCGTGTAAACATTATGCCCGTGATCAATGAGCACGGTGAGGCCATAGCCACCGTTCATACCAGCCTCGATGATCGTGCCAGCGCCAGCAGAAAACACCCGGCTTGCCGGACGCGCTGCAATATCGAGCCCTTTATGCACGCGGTTCCAGCGCTCGCCAAAGCCTGAGGAAATGCAGGCATTGTTGGCCGGTGCTGTGACCAGTGGCACCTTGCCATCGACGACGATCAGGCGCGAATACTGAATCACCTCGCCATCGCTGTCAGTGCGTGGGGCATTGGAAACACTGTTGCCGCGGCAGAGAAACAGCCGTTCATTCGGATAGAGACGTTCTACGTTCTCGGCGATGACAGGTCCGCTTTCTGGCCGCACAGTCTGATATTGCGGAGGCGAGGTTGGCGTGGGCGCCTGTGTCCGCGCATTGCGAATAGGCGCAGGGTCAGTTGCGCATGCGGCGAGCAGGATCAGCGCAGAAGAGAGGGCGGCAAGCGGCTTAAAATTCATCGGTCAACTCAGTCATCAGGCAAAGTCGAAGGGCGTCTATCAGCAATCTGACGGTCCCGTTGTGAACAGGCGCGGAATGCAGACTGGCGAGTGTCTAAAATATCCGGCAAGCTATTACTAAATTCTGAGGAGACCTGTCATGAAACACGGTCTGGCCATTACGGCGCTGGGTATACTGGCTTTTATTCTCGTTTTTTCTGGCAGTGAGCGAGTGCGCGCTGAGACCTTTGAACCCCAACCTTGTACGTACGAGCTCAGACAGGACGGCTCCGCAGAACAAGCGATTGTGCCGCGCCTTCTGATTGCCTGCCTCGATGCCGCTGCCCCGGAATTGCGTGACGGTTTTGCCTTCACCGAATTTGCCGTCGCGCTGAGAACCGGGGATGTGCCAGATAACGAGCTGCAAAATCTAAAATCGATACTCCTGTCTATGCTGGCTGCGGCTGATGAGGATGAAAACGGGTTTCGTGGTCCTTTCGCTGTGCTGGCGCTTTCTGAAATCGCACGGACTGATCGAATCTCGCCCTGGATGAGCGAAGAGGAGCGGTTGGAGCTGGCCACGGCCGGGGCTGACTATCTTGAGACCCTTTCTGACTATCGCGGTTTCATCGAAGGCGAGGGCTGGCGACACGGTGTGGCACACACGGCTGACCTGTTCATGCAGCTCGCCCTCAGCGACCGCGTCAGCCAGGCGGAAGCTGACATCGTGCTGAGTGCCATCAGCGCCAAGGTCGCCCCTGCAAATGCGCCGGCCTACACGTTTGGAGAGCCTGAACGACTGGCCCGGCCCGTGATTTTTCTGGCGCGCGCGGGTCTGCTTGATGATGAAAAGGCCGCTGATTTCTTCCAAAGCCTCTGGCCGGATGAAGCTGATACCCGATGGCAAGCGCCCTATGCCTCTGAAGCAGGCCTGGTCGCGCTTCACAATACCAAAGCTTTTGCCAATGCGATCCATTTGAGCGCGGCGCTTAGCCCGTCAGCAGAGGATGATTTGCTCATGGCGCATGCCGTGGAGCTGATGGCTCAGCTGCCATGATAACGCTCCCTCTGTGGATAACTCCTGATGCCGAAGAAATTACTGAACGTGTTAACGGTTTGGCGAGGCGAGTTTACTATTGCTGTTAAACCATAACAGGCGAACCCTCCCACTTACCCCCCAAAGTGTTCGCCGATAAAAAAACATCGGAAGACCAGATCCTGCCCGGCTACGGGCCCTGAAAAGGGAAAGACCATTCCGATTTTTCGGAATGGTCTTTTTTCTATCCGCGCCAAACGGATGTGGGCGACAATCAAACTTTCTTCACAAACTCTGATTTGAGCTGCATGGCACCAATGCCGTCAATGCGGCAGTCAATATCGTGGTCGCCTTCCACAAGGCGGATGTTCTTCACGCGCGTCCCGACTTTCACCACCGATGAGGAGCCCTTGATCTTGAGGTCCTTGATCACCGTCACCGTGTCACCATCGACAAGCACATTGCCATTGGCATCTTTCCAGACCGGCGCGTTCTCAGCGTCTGCGGCGGGTGAGAATTCATGGGCGCATTCAGGACAGATAATCAGCGCGCCATCTTCATAAGTGTATTCGCAGCCGCATTGCGGGCAGGGGGGAAGGTCAGACATTCTACTCTACTTTGTTCTCGTAATGCTGAGCGCACAGACTAAAGGCGCGAAGGGCAGATGGATGGGGTGGAGCCACCTCATCGCGCGCGTAAGCGTTAAGGTCCAGCGTTTTGAATACTCCTAGGCCGCAGACCCGCAGGCATGCGTGCGGTGCATCTGCGCCTGTTTCAGCCAATCCCATCCAAAAGCGTCATCTGAGTCGCCATTTGCGCGGCGCATTTCGAGCCGTTCCAATGCCTCTTCCAGGGTGGGTTCATGGCCTTCGGGCACCCACCACATGACGAAATGCATTTCGCCCAGTACTTCAAACCACTCAGCCCGGCGTTCATAGAACTTCTTGTGCACCGTGCCCCAGACAAACCGCTCCAGGCTTTCAACATCGCGCCAGACGGTGAGATTGGAAACGTGCTGCGGGTCGCCGCCGATTTTGGCGTCGGTATTGCCAGTGCCCGGTTCGCCAGAGCCTTCCATCATCCAGACAAAGCCCGGCATGCGTTTGCCAAGGCCATTGATGAGGTCCAGATTGTCCATGAAATCCTTGACGCGTGGGTCATCCGTCGGCGCAACGAGACGCCCGACATTCAGCTCGGCCAGATTACAATGCATGAGTTTCCCCTTCCGTGAGCGCGAGTATGCGGTCTGGCTGGTACTTGGCAACTGCAAGGGTCTGAGAGGTTTGTTAAATCCTCAGGACCTGTCAGGACTTGTGCACTTGACGTCAGGACTAGCCGTCGGAATGACTGATGTGCCGCGCGAACAAATGGTGAGTTGAACCATGACAGAGACGATTTCCCTCTTCCTTGAGCATTTGTCCTTTGGAATTGAGCTGATTTCGGCCCTGATCCTGGTGATCGGCGCGGTGCAGTTTGTAGTGGTGCTGGTCGGCGCGCTGACGCGATCATCCGTTTCGATATCTCAGGGGCTGCAACGCGCGCGGCTGAAGCTGGGCGTTTATATTCTGGCGGCGCTGGAATTTCTTATCGTTGCGGACATCCTTTTCACCATCGTCAATCGAACTCTGGATGATGTGATTGTGCTGGCGATTGTCGCCGGTGTGCGCACTTTGGTGAGCTATTTCCTCGGCAAAGAGATCGAGGCGCTGAGCGCTGAAGAGAGCGAAGCGCTCGGCGTGAAGCCTAAAGGTTAAGGCTTGTCCCACACCTTTCAGACAAGCGCCATTATCCGCAGAGGGCGGGGAAGCCCTCTGCGGCAAGGATTGCCGCTTCGTGGAGAATGGACAGGTCTTCCGCCGCGTCCTCGCTGGCGTGGTCGATCAGCTCTGGTGGCGGATCGTGGGATTTGAGCGGTCTTATCTCAATGAACCGCCCGCTGCGTCCGGCGCAATGCCCCGGACTTCGCGATGGGTTGCGCTCAGGGCTGCCCTCAATAAACCGCCCGCTTCGCCGGAGGCGGGCTCCGGACTTCCCGATGGGTTGGGCTGAGGGCTGCTTTTTGGGGTCTGGTTCCCGGGCTTTGTGGGCGTGTGATCTCTCGGATGGTCTGATCCCCACCTGTCCCTCCCCTTTTCAAGGGGAGGAGTCGCGAGCGCCCCGGCCTCACTTTCCCCCTTGGAAAGGGGGAGTGGTCCAAAGGACCGAGGGGGATCAGGTCTTTCTTCATGCGATGCTCTCAGCCAACCGGCCCAGCGGGCCGCGAGACGCGCGCCGCGGGTATCAATAGAGTCGTAGATGTCAGAGAGGCGATCCAGCTGGAGATAGAGCCGCTCTTCTCGTGAGATGTTGTCGTTACGGGGGCGGCGACGGTTCTTCCTGAGGGTAGAGCTAAGGCGCGGGGCGCATGGTTTCGATTCCACCTCACCCCACGCGCGCTCCTGTCCGGAAGCGGGGCTTTTGAACTCAGATGGCATGGAGATGCGAAAGGGCGGGGCTTTCGGGTCATAAAGCGGCAGGGCGCGGAGCTTGAAATGCGGATGCACCGGAGGCGCGGGCTCTCTGGGTGCGCTGGAGGTTGGCGGCGTAGGAAAACGTTCGCGTGAGGGTTTGATCTCACCCTCGCGCATGACGCGGAAGGCTTTCCAGATGATCAGGCAGCGGAGCATATGCTCGGCGCCAAGGATCATGCGCTTCAGGCGTTTGGCATCATAGCGAAAAAGTCTTGGTCTTAACGGCTCGCCGCGAATGCCGCCCCTGACCTTGTCAGGCGACGGCGCGGCTGCGCCTTCGCTGTGCTCGTGAGGTGCGCCACACAAGCGACTGCGCTGGCGCAGATCGCCCTGAGCCGCAGGTGAAGGCATAGCGACCGAGCAAACTGAATCACGAATGCCCCAGGCGGACGGAAAGCGAAAGATCGCACCAAGATGGCCGCTCACACGGGCCATCATGCCGTCAAAGGTCAGCTCGCTCTCATCCCGTACCGTATGCATGGCGAGAGTTTAGGGTCGGCGGCGGGGCGGGGGATTAGTTTATGTTGGAGGTTACGCTTCAGGCAGCGCGGCCCCAATCGGTCTTATAGCGATGCCAGGAAGAATGCGGCCAGTCCGAAGGGTCGCTCACATATCCATGTTTCACCGGGTTCCAATGGATATAATCCATGTGTGCCCCGAGGTCATTTTCATCGCGGATCAGATGTTCCCAATAGCGGCGTTGCCAAATGCCGCGTTCGCCCTTGCGGCCAGACGATTTAAGGCATTCGGGGAGGCGACGTGTGAAGCCTGCTTTGAGATGTTTGAGACGCGATGGAAAGTCGAAATCCTCGTGAGGCAGAACCCAGATTGTATGGAAGTGATCAGGTAAAACGCAAATCGCAATTGTTTCCACGGGTCTTCGTTCGCTCATTTCCCGCCATGCCGCCCGGAAGATGTCGATATGTTGGATCAGCAGCCGAGATTTGCGGTCCTGCAGGCACACCGTGAAGGCATACGTTCCACCAGGAATATAGAGACGACGATAGTTCGACATGTAAAAGAACAAAGCATGAATATATTCAATATTCAATCGTAGGGTGGGCCTTGGCCCACCATTTGTTTGGAAGCGAGTTCGATATAATTATGGTGGGCCAAGGCCCACCCTACATGACTGCCATCCATCTCCAGCGGTTTGCGCGAGGCGAGGGCGAGAGCCCACGTCCCTGTGACAAGCACTGGGACGTCGCGACCCGACTGAATAACTCAACCCGCCTCTAAAAAAGTCGCGATGACCTTCTTCGTGCCGGCTTTTTCGAAGTCGACGGTGAGTTTGGCGCCTTCGATGGTTTCGACGCGGCCATATCCGAACTTGATATGAAACACGCGCTGGCCGATCCGGAAGTCTGACTTGCCGGGGGCGGAGGAGGCGATGATTTCGGCCTTGCCATCAATGGTGGGCGGGGCGGAGCGTTTGCGCTGAGTGGATTTCAGCCGCTGCCAGCCCGGCGAGTTATAGCTGGAGCGTTCGCCCAGATCCTCGAATGTGTCTGACGTGTTGTAATTGGAGAAGGTGTCGCCAAAGCCCTGACGCTGGCCATAGCCAGTTTCGGAGACCGCCTCGACATGATCATGCGGCAGCTCGTCGACAAAGCGCGAGGGAATGACCGATTGCCAGCGGCCATAAATCTGGCGGTTGGCGACGAAGGAGATCATGCAGCGCTCGCGGGCGCGGGTGATGCCCACATAGGCGAGGCGGCGCTCTTCCTCGAGGCCTTTATTTCCGTTCTCGTCAATCGAGCGTTTGGACGGGAAGACCTCTTCCTCCCAGCCCGGCAGGAAGACGAGCGGCCATTCCAGACCCTTGGCGCCGTGCAGGGTGAGGATCTGAACTTCGTCATCAGACCCGCTTTCGGACGAGACATCCATGACCAGCTGGACGTGCTCAAGGAAAGCAGCGAGCGAGTCGAACTGACCCATGGCGCTGACAAGCTCTTTCAGGTTGTCGAGCCGGGTGGCGGCCTGTGGGGACCGGTCGGCGCGGAGCATGTCTGTATAGCCGGACTCTTCGAGGATTTGCTCGGCGAGATCGGTATGCGAGACGCCGCTATGGTGCTTGTCGCGCCACATATCGAGATGGTTCATGAAGCTGGTGAGGCCGCGTTTGGCCGGGCCTTTGACCTCGTCTGTCTGCAGAACCATACGGCAGATGGTGGTGAGGGGGCGGCCATCTTCGCGGGCAATCGCCTGAAGCTTTTGCAGGGAGGAGGCGCCGACGCCGCGCTTGGGCTGGTTCACCACGCGCTCAAAGGCCAGATCATCATCTTCCGAGCGCACAAGGCGGAAATAGGCCATGGCATCGCGGATCTCGGCGCGCTCGAAGAAGCGCGGGCCGCCGATGACCTTGTAGGGGATGCCGAGCATGATGAAGCGTTCCTCGAAGGCACGCATCTGCCACGAAGCGCGGACGAGGACGGCGCAATCGGCGAGGTTGCGGCCTTCGCGCTGCCAGGCTTCGATATCATCACCGATCTGACGGGCTTCGGCTTCGCCATCCCAGAGGCCGCGCAGGCGGACTTTTTCGCCTTGCTCGCCCTCGGTCCAGAGGGTTTTGCCAAGCCGGCCAGCGTTTTCCTTGATGATGTGAGAGGCGGCGGCGAGGATATGGCCAGTGGAGCGGTAATTGCGCTCAAGACGGACTACCTGCGCGCCTTCAAAATCCTGTTCGAATTTGAGGATGTTGGTGACCTCGGCGCCGCGCCAGCCATAAATGGACTGATCATCATCGCCGACGCAGCAGATATTGCCCGTGCCGCGCGCAAGCAGGCGCAGCCAGAGATACTGGGCGATGTTGGTGTCCTGATACTCGTCCACGAGGATGTAGCGGAATTTGTCGTGGTATTCCTTCAGCACATCCGGGTTTTCCTGAAACAGGCGGATGGTGAGGAGAAGGAGGTCGCCAAAGTCGCAGGCGTTCAGCACGCTGAGGCGTTTCTGATAGATGTCGTAGAGCTTGATGCCCTTGCCGTCGGCAAAGTTGTAGGCCTCATCGGCTGGGACTTTGTCTGGCAGGAGGGCGCGGTTTTTCCAGCCATCAATCAGGCCGGCGAAATAGCGCGGCGTCCAGCGTTTGGGATCAATGCCTTCGGCTTCGATGATCTGTTTGCACAGGCGGATCTGATCGTCCGTGTCGATGATCGTGAAGGTGGATTTGAGGTCGACCAGCTCAGCATGGCGGCGCAGGATCTGCGCAGAGATCGAGTGGAAGGTGCCAAGCCAGCGCAGGCCCTCGCCCTCGGAGCCAATCAGCTTCAGCGCACGCTCGCGCATTTCGCGGGCGGCTTTGTTGGTGAAGGTGACGCAGAGCGTCTGCCAGGGCTTGGCGCGGCCGGTGCGGATGATGTGGGCAAGCCGGGTAGTGAGCACGCGCGTCTTGCCGGTGCCTGCGCCTGCGAGGACGAGCAATGGGCCATCCACGGCCTCAACCGCTTGTTTCTGTTCCGGGTTCAGTCCGTCCAGATAGTCGGGCGCCGCGTTCGGGCGCGCCATGGCAAGCTGAGACAGAGAAGGCTGATCTGACATAGGGATCTTTTGTTTGGGCTGGTCGGGTTTGAGCGCAATGATTCGCGTTTCGTTCTAGTTTAACATGGGAGCGACGAGGCGAAAGTCAGCCCTCTGTTTTCTGTGCAGAGGCATTGAGCGCATCGAGATAGCCGAATACGGCGAGGCCCAGCCTCTCGCGCAGGTTTTTCTGGTCAGTCGGCTCTGTAGAATCGAGCGCGGCGTCGTTGATGAGCGATCGGCAGATGACCAGAATGTCCCGGACGTGACGGTCGCTGGCAGAGGGCGCGTAACGGCGTACCGTGGCGCTGATTTGTGTGACGATTGTCTGCGCGAGGTTTTCCATATCCTCATCAAGATCGAGCGTGGTTTCCAGCGTTTCGAGCCGCGCTGAGAGGCGTGGCCGGGCAAACTGGTGGTCGATTGCGACATCTATCCATGCCTGAAGTCGGGCTTGTGGATCTGATGTTTCGTGTGCGGTTTCGGCAAGGCGGGCTGTCAGCCGCTGCCAGTCACGGCGGAGCAGTTCGGCAAGGATCGTCTCTTTGTTCGGAAAGTACTGATACAGCGAGCCAATGCTGATGCCGGCCTTTTCGGCGACGTGATTGGTGGTGAAGTCGGAGCGCCCTTGCTGGTCGAGAATGTGAGCCGCTGCGTCCAGCACAGCTTCTGCGGTCGCGCGGGACCGGGACTGACGCGGGGATTTGCGGGGCAGATTCGCCATGTGGATGAGGCCTTGATGAATGCGAGTAGAGAAAACGAGTAATTGCTCGCATTTTGAGTGCAGAAATCAACTGCGAGGATCATCACAATGCAACTGACTGTTTTTCTTCTGCTGTTTGCCGCGCCGGCTTGGCTGAAGCTCGACCGATCAAAGCGGGATGAGATTGCGGACAGGGCGCTGAAACATGCCTTTCCCGATGAGACTGCCAGTATTCGTTTTTTCGATGCTGAGGCTTTTAACGCGCACTATTCCGACGTCGCCATTCTGGAAGGCGCCACGGCAGAGGCCGTCTATTTCGCTATGGAAAGACTGCGAGATACAGAGCTGATTACCCAAGGATATTTTCTCTTGAAGGAGATCATTCCGGCGTTTGAAAACGGCCATCGTATTTTTGCAGATGCGGTCACCCAATAAGGCGTGACTGCAGCCATAGGATGCTGGGATAGGCTGAGATCCATGTGAGCACGAACCGGTTCAGCCCGAAGAAGACAGCGTTTGACAGGTGAAAGGCCGTGGCAAGTCCGAGGAACAGGATGAGCGTCCAATGGGATAGGAGGCTGAACGGAAAGAGTAGCTCGCAGATGATGACGACCCAGCTCCCGATCAGCAGGAGAGTCTTTCGCTTTGAAAGCTGACGGAGGTTTTCTGAGACGGGATAAGCGGAGAACGCGAAGACATCGCGCAGAGCCCGGCCCGAGCGCCAGTCCGGGTTTCTGATCTTCACCCAGCCAGAAATGAAATAGGAAAGGGTGAGCTGCAGACCGAGATAGCCGAAGGCAATTTCTTTCCAGTTTTGTTGTGGCAGCAGATGCGCCGGCGTCAGACAAAATAGGATGAGCAGGCCCATGCGGTCAGAGCCGCCATTGTACGGCCCCTGAAACCTGTGAAGGATCATGATCGCGATGACGCAGAGACCCAGGCAGGCGAGCAGGGGGCTCAGGCCAGAGATCAGAAAAATCGCAAACAGGGCGCGCAGGGCAAACAGCGTACGTTCGGACTGTCCGGCGCGGAAATGCTCAAGGCTGGGGAGAAGAATGGCGATGCCGAACAGGATTTCGGTCCAGCGCAGCGCGAGTTCGAATGTCATGCCAGCGGCTCCGGCTCTGACACGAAAAGCGTTTCCTGTTCGATGATTTCACCGACGCGTTCGAGAAAGACCAGGCGAAACCTGAAATGACTATAGGCCTCAGCTATTCCGGGCTGGAGAAGGTCTTTTCGTATGCGCGTCAGAATTTCGGCCAGGCTATGCTCGGGCGTGATGCCCTGGGACAGACGCTCGGCGCAGGACACGAGAAACAGGCTCTCATTCCAGTGCGGGTTCCAGATGAGGCGCGTGAGGAATTGGTGAGGTGCGAGATGGGTTGGACGCGGTCTGAAGGGCTGCCAATGCCTGCGTGTGTCATCCGGGCCTGCCATGAGCTGAAACTCAATTCGTGGTGAGGGGGCGATCACGTCAAAAAAATTCCAGGATGGGATGACGGCTGGCAGGATCAATTGAAGAGTTCGCAACATACCGGACCGCCCGCAAAAAACAGGAGGACTCTTCAGGAACTGAATTAAGGAAAACCTGTTTCTGGGTGCGACAGTTAGAAGCGGTCGATGCGGAGCTGTTTTTCGAATACGCCGCCGCCAAGTGTGGCCTGGACGATAACGGTTGCCATTGAAACCGAGATCAGCACGGCCGCGGATGTCTCGTAAGAGCCTGTGAGCTCGAAAACGATCAGCGTGGTCGATATCGGCGCGCCGAGCACGGCACCAGAGATTGCGCCCATGCCCACGAGGGTGAAGAAGGCCTGGGCAAGATCGCCATGGCCGGTCAGCGCGGCCATGAGTGCACCGAAGACGCCGCCAACCATCGCGCCAACGAAAATGGAAGATGAGAAAACGCCGCCGCCAAAGCGCGCACCGATGCAAAGCGTTGTTGCGGCCATCTTCGCAAGCGCAAGGATGAGCATGAAGGCGGCGCTATAACCTGTGGCGATCGCTGTCGCAGTCGCTTCATAGCCAACGCCGAGCACCTGGGGGTAGGCCAGAGCAAAGACACCGATCACAACGCCCGCAAGCGGAGGCAGACCCCAGAGCGGAATTTTCAAGTTGCGGGCGAGCCGTGCCCCGATGGCTGGCGCAGTGACCCAGGCGCGGATCATAACAATCGCCAGACACGCGGCGATAATGCCCATGAAGGGCGTGCCGAGAAAAAAGATGAGCGGCGTGGATGAGAAATCAGGAGACGTAAAAACGGCGTCATTGCCAAAGATGAGCCGTGTGACAACCGAACCGGACACGCTGGCGACAGCAATCGGCCCGATGTCTGATGTGCGATAGCGCCCCAGAACAACTTCATGCGCAAAAAGAAGACCCGCAAGCGGCGCGTTGAACGAACTTGCCACAGCCGCGGCCGCGCCGCAGCCGAGCAGAGCGCGGATCTGGGCGGGCGTGAGTTTCAGGCGATAAGCGAAGAATCCTGACAGCACCGCGCCAATGTGGACCGCAGGTCCCTCTCGCCCCGCGCTCGCGCCAGACCCCAGAGAAGCGACAGCCAGAAGGAAGGTCTGAAGACCGTCTTTCAGTGACATGTGGAGGCTGGACAGGGGCGTTGTGCGACCCTTCCTGTCGAGTACATGCCGCCGCGCATTGATGACGTCGCGAATGCCGCCAAGGCGTGGATCGCCGCGAATTCCAAGCTTCAGGCCGAGATAAAGAAGGAGGGAGACCACACATCCGCCGATGATCGGGATCATGAGCGCGCGTAGGGGGTGGAGACGTGTTACGGCGCTGGTAATGCGCTCATCGCTTGCACCGAAGCCGATGAACTCGACCCCGACAATGGCGCCGCGGAGCGCAGACATAACCAGGCCAACAAGTAGTCCACAGAAAAGTGCAAGTAACCAGACCTTGGATTCAGAGACAAGACTCCGCCGACTATAGCGCGATACCATCGCTTTGGACTGCGATGCCCGTTTTTTGATACCTTCTGTGACGGACTCGGTGACTGACATGGGTTTTCACAAACGCCCTTTGCCATGGTGGGTCAAGCTTGTGATTAGCCTTACCGAACTTACTTTAGAAACAGTGATTGAATCGCGAAACCAGAGATTAAAATTCACTCGCTCCTACCGGACATGGGTTGGGCGTCATTCGCTTTTGGAATGAGCGGCATTGTCGAACCTGATTCACGTGGTTAGTAAGAAGCGAACACGGAGCATAGATCGAATGACCGACGATATTGGATATCAGGCGCTCACTCAGGCTGCGATGAGAGGAGTGATGAAGGAGGCGCTGAAGCTGGCGGCTTCTGATGCGGGGCTTCCGGGCAACCACCATTTTTACATCTCCTTTCGAACCCGCGCGCCAGGTGTGCAGATAGCCGACCATCTTCTGACGAAGTATCCGGAAGAAATGATGATCGTCGTCCAGCACCAGTTCTGGGATCTGGAAGTCGGTGATCGCAAGTTCGAGCTCGTGCTCCAGTTTTCTGGTGTGCCGCAGCATCTGGAAATCCCGTATTCTGCCGTGACGCGCTTCCATGACCCGAGCGTTGATTTCCTCATGGTGTTTGAGCCAGCCGGCGTGAATTATCGCGATGAGGTTGAGCCGGTACGTGAGGACGTTGCAGAAGCGCCTGAGCAGGCTGTGCCAGAAGCTGAGGTGGCTGAAGAAGCCCGTCCGGCAAGTGACGGCACAGTCGTTCAGCTCGACACCTTCCGCCGGAAATAGACTTTGTCTGACGCGCCAGATGAAAAGCCGCGCCTGTCTGATGAGGACATGCTGGCGCGGTTTCGCAATGCCAAAAAACGGCCTGCCTGTTCCGACACGCTTGGCATGGAGCTGATTGAGGTCAATCAGGACGCCATGACGCTGAAAATGGCGTTCACGGCCAGCGAGGCCTTCAGCAATCCGACCGGCGCCATACAGGGCGGGTTTCTGACCGCCATGCTGGATGAGGCGATGTCAGTCTGCTGTATTATTGCGTCCAACATCTCAATGACGGCGCCGACACTTGAGTTGAAGACGAGCTATCTGAGGCCTTTGTTTCCGGGGCCGGCAACAGCGCATGCGCGTATCCTAAAGTTCGGGAAGTCTACGGCCTTCATGGAAGCTGAGCTGTATGATCCTGAGGGACGTATGGTCGCAAAGGCGAGCGCCACAGCCGCGCCGAAGCCTTTCAAACGGTTTTAGAGAAGCCGCTTTTAAACCTCCCTTCATTCTTTTTCTTGCCCTACTCTATTGGCACGAGCGATGTGTTGCTGAGGGAGTGCTGCATGGATTGGGTATCTGGACGTCGCCGGTTTCTGAAAATTGCGGTTGGCACAACCACGGTGATGGGGCTGGCCCCCCTGGCTTTCGGGCAGGACGGCGACTGGTCAGCGACAGAGGATGCTGTTCGGAAAGCCCAGGCGCGACTGAGCGAAATCGAGGCTGAGATTGGCGGTCGAATCGGCGTGTCGGCTGTGAATCTCGACACCGGTTTTACACTGACCCATCGCGGCGATGAACGGTTTGCCATGTGTTCCAGCTTTAAATGGCTGCTGGCGGCGCTGGTGTTGAAACAGGTGGATGCCGGGAATCTGTTTCTGGAGCAGACCGTCTATTTCACGCGCGACGATATGGTCCCGCACGCGCCGGTGACGGAATCGGTTTTGGGGTTGGGGTATCTGACAGTTGCTGAACTTTGCGAGGCGACGGTTCAGACAAGTGATAACCCGGCCGCGAACCTGTTGCTGAGACTGATCGGTGGGCCGGAAGGCTTTACGGAGATGCTACGCGCAGACGGAGCCGATACGACCCGGCTCGACCGGTGGGAGCCTGAGCTGAACGCCAATACGCCCGGCGATCCGCGCGACACAACGACACCGAATGCCATGGTGAGTTTGATGGGATACTATCTCTTCGGTGCAGGCTTGAGCGGCAGAAGTGCAGATCTCGTAAAAGAATGGATGACGGGCGCTACAACTGGCCTTGATCGACTGAGAGCCGGTTTTCCAGACTATTGGATTTCAGGCGATAAAACGGGCACGAGTTCGAACGATCAGACGAATGATGTCGCTTTTGCGTTTCAGCCATCCACGCCACATCAGCCTGTGCTTATTTCAAGTTATCTGAATGTTTCGGATCCGATGACGCGGGATCCTGTTCACGCCGAGATTGGTCAGTTGGTGATGAAGGCGTTGGCCTGATCATCAAGAAGGCGCGATCGCATGATGATGCGCTCCCGTTCGCCTTCCTTCCGCTCCACGAGCAGTCTGGCCACCTGGCTGTCATCAAAGAAGGCTGAGCCCGTGAGGCTGTCGAGCAGAGCTTTGGCGAGATTGTCGAGATCCATATGTGGCGGATCGCCTGTATACTCCATCAGAATATGGACTTCGAAATCGCCATAGGATGGCCGAACGTGGAAATCCTTACGGAAGAACTCTTTGAAAAGCGGCTTATAGTATTTGGCCTGAGTGGTAATACCATTGCAGGACGCTTCCAGCGTCCCGTCATCGAGCAGGCGCGCCCGTACCTTACCTTTACCGACCCATCCATCCATTCGCGGCTATCCTTTCGCTCCGTGCAGGAAGCCCATAGCCGCGACAGAATGCAAGTGGTTCAGGCCCGGGGGCGTTTGGAAACGCCGCGGCGGCTTGTCACCAGAAGCGCGAACCAGACGAGACCACCAAGGATGAGCAGAGCTTCAAAGCCGACGATCGCCAGAGCCAGATAGCCTGAATTTTCCTGACCCGTCAGAAGCGGGCCTATGAACATGATCGCCAGAGTGATCACAGATGCGCCGCCAATAAAAGCGTAATACATCCAGTGTCTTCCGGTGGAATTCAGCTCGCGAAGTGAGATTTCGTGTTGCATCGTTCTTTCTCCTTTACGGGGGAAACAACGAATGTCAGCGCTTCTGGTTTCCAGTTAATCTGTATTTTTTTATTCTGTTAACCATGAATTCATGAATGTTTACAGAGTGATAACGCTTTTAAATCCAGCCTGAGAGCTCTCTGCGCGTGAGCGTTTCCAGAAGGTCGATGGCCGGATCACTGTCATTGAGACAAGGCAGTGAGGCGAAGTGCTCACCGCCGGCTTCGAGGAAGGAGTCCCGGCCCTGCATGGCAATTTCTTCGAGCGTTTCGAGACAATCTGAGATGAAGGCAGGGGCGGCAACGGCGACCTTTTTCACGCCTTCGCCGGGCAGGGCTTCCAGCGTCTTGTCAGTATAGGGCTGTAGCCATTCCTGCGGGCCAAAGCGTGACTGGAAAGTGACGCGGCAGAAGTCTTCGCTCCAGCCCATTTGCTCGCGGACCAGGCGCGTCGTCTTGTGGCAATGGCAGTGATAGGGATCGCCTGCCTCGAAATAGCTTTTCGGAATGCCGTGATAGGACATGAGCAGCACGTCTGGCTTGAAGTCGAGCGCGGACAGGCTGGTTTCCAGCGACTTGCAAAGCGCGTCGATATAGGCCGGATCGTCGTGAAAGGCGGGCGCCGTGCGCAGGGCCGGCTGCCAGCGCATGGCTTTCAACACGTCGAAGGTTTTGTCGCAGACAGACGCCGTGGTCGACGCCGAGTACTGCGGATAGAGCGGCAGAACCATGATGCGGGTACAGCCGTCTTCCTTGAGCGCGTGGATCTTGCTCTCAATGGAGGGATTTCCGTAGCGCATGGCAAAATCAATCTTGAGCGTATCGCTGCCCATACGTGCATTGAGCTTTTCAGCCTGAGCCTTGGTGTAGACCAGCAGCGGCGAGCCATGCTCGGTCCAGACCTGCTTATAGGCGTGGCCGGATTTGGACGGTCGGAAGGTGAGGATCGGCCCCTGCAGAACAAGCTGCCAGAGGAGCGGATTGACCTCGACGACGCGGCGATCGGACAGAAACTCCGACAGATAGCGCCGCATGGAGCCGTAATCGGTGCCGTCGGGCGTGCCAAGATTGATCAGAAGCACGCCAATTTTGCCCTGGCGGATGACAGGATGGTCTTTCGGCATGCTCATGTAAAATTCCCTCAATACTTATTTATTGCCCGCGCTTGGACATAGCGCATTTTTGATCAGCGCAAGACCTCTCTTATGAGAATTTGGATTGCGGTTCTATGCGAGGCGGTGCTTAGCTGGCCTCCGCAAAACAAGTTTAGATCGGGGAATTTCTCATGAATATCATCAAAGCGGCCCTGGCAGGATCAGCCTGCTTCCTGCTGGCCGGAACGGCGAGTGCAGACGTTTCACACATTGTTTTCTTTGAACTGAACGATAACAGCGCTGAGAAAATGGATGCGCTGATCGAAGGCGCATACGAGCATCTCTGCGATATTGATGGCGTGACAGCATGTGATGTTGCCTCGCGCATGACCTCGCGACAAGCCGGGCCGAACGACAAGGCCTATGATGTCGCGCTGATTGTGACGCTCGACAGCGCTGAGAGCCTGACCGCCTATGACACCGACCCGGAGCATTTGGCTTTCATCGGCAAATACCGTGAGAACTGGAAGAGTGTCCGCGTGATGGACAGCGATATCGTCGCGGCTGACTGAAGCAAAAGTCTGTGTCCCGGAGAGGAGAGGGAGGATCAGGTTGATTTTCTCCAGCCTTCTCCGGAGCCATTGGGTTTAAGGACCCCACCTCAACCCCGCCCCGCTCCTCCCGTGGGAGGAGAAGGGGTTTTCTCTGACGTTTTGATCAGTCGTGAGGGATCAGGATTAAATTTCTGGTGCGTCAGACGTCTGACTTGCTCATCAAGTCCTTCAACTCGGCTCTCTATCCAGACTAAAACATGCCTTTCGAGGTCGCCGACCAATTTCAAATTATTGGAAAATGTGCCCTAGTGATCGCACCAATCGGAGGACCAGAATATGAGTATTTCGAAATGGGTTTTGATTGGCGCAGGAACGCTCGCCGCACTCTTCGTGATTGGCTTGGCGACTGAACCCAGCGAAGCCCCTATGGAAGAAACCATAGTATCTGGCGGGCCTGAAACGAGCGAGCCAGAAGCGACCTCCTCATGGGATCACGAACAGTGTCCCAAAGAAGCCGTAGTGCGTGCCCAGCAGGTGATCACGCCTCTCGACAAAGATGTTCCGTTTGGCACACCAACCTACCAGGCAATGCAAGTTATGTATTCCACGCTGTATCGGAGATGGCTCGATAATGATCGTCAAATGTCCAGTGCCGATCAAACGTTCGAAATTGAACTATGTGACAATGGAAGATTGGAGCGGCTTTTGTCGGTGGATGTGCCTATCAACTACAACGCTGAAACCGATTGGCCTTATAATCCTCAAGACTTTTTTGCGAACATCGAAATTATCGAGGCAACGAATAACGGAATAGCTCAATTAAAAACTTGGTGTGTTTGGCAAGCTGGTCTCAGGCCAGACACACAAGCCTGCCTGGATCTCTAGTTTGGAGGTGAATGAACGTTTCGATTTCTAGATTGGAACATGCATCCAGTCCGCCAAACCAACATGAAATTCATTTTTTCTCATTTAATGACAGTTTGTTAGGCGCTTCTCGAAACCTTCCCCTCATTCTAAAAACTCTTTTTTCTTGTTCAGGCACTAAGTCGAAACCGAACTGCAATCATTCTCTCTCAAGTTCCCCATTCGGTTTAATAGCCCTTCAAGTCGCTCACAAGCCGCTTCTACTGGCTTTTTCCGTTAGTTTGATATCCCTCTCGAAGGGCATTTGAAGGAGGCTCACAGCTGACTGCTCTAGGGCAAGCGTCGCCGTCCAATTTTGCTTTTCTCGCTGGTCCTAACAGATCTGATGCGAACTTTCTCATGACTATTGCCCAGGCGCAAAAATCCTAGGCATTTCAATCGTCTGTCCCACCTTGTTCCGGTCAATTCCGCCATATCCTGGTGGTGCAGTTATCTTTGTCCCCTTACAGAGGGAGTTTTCTCTGACGTCTTGATCAGGTCTGGCAGGTACGCGCCAAGCGCAAAGGCGCGATAGACGTACATCAGCAAAAACGCGATCCAGACGCCTGTATTCCCAAACAATTGCCGGAAGGCGAGGTCTGTCGCCACATAAAGTGCGGTGGTGATGACGGCTGCATTGCGCAGCGCCTTGCCGCGTGTGGCGCCGAGGAAAAAACCATCGAGCTGCCAGCATGGTACGCCGATCAGGGGCACCACGGCGCAATAGGGCAGGAAAGCGAGCGCAATCTGCTTCACGTCAGCGTCGCGCACAAAGGTGTCGATCAGCCATCCGCCGGCGAGATAGTAGACCACGCTGATCATCAAACCCGATACCAGAGCGATCTCTGTTGTGAGCCGCATGGCGCGGTAGAGGCGGTGCTTGTCTCGCGCCCCATAGGCTTCGCCGATCTCTTTTTCCGCGACGAAGGCATAGCCATCCAGAACGAAGGCCGAGACGGTGACGAACTGGAGCAGGACTTCGTTTCCGGCGAGCGTCGCAGTGTCGATGCTGGCGCCGGAATTCACAAACCAGGCGAAGACGAAAAGCAGAGCGAGCGTGCGGATAAGAATATCGCGATTGGCTGTGAAGAGCGCGATCAGCTTGGCCTTATCAAAGAGGGCAGGTGACCGGCCCAGACCTGAGCGCACCATATAAAGCCCCACAATCACCGAAACCCATTCGCCGATGGCCGTCCCGGCGCCAATGCCTGCCGGGCCAAGATCGAGCCCGGCGACGAACCAGATGTCGAGCCCGCAATTCACGCCGTTCATGATGATCTGCACGACCAGAAGCTGACCCGTCTTTCCCATGCCGAGCAGCCAGCCCGTTATCGCGTAACTGATCAGAAGCGCTGGAGCGCCCCAGATGCGCGCGTTCCAGTAACTGCCCGCCAAATTCTTCACCTCATCGGTTGCGGCAAAGGGCTGGAAGACGAGATGTTTCAGGAGGGGAGAGAGCAGCAAGATGGCCAGGCCGAGCGCCGCGCCGGTTAAAAGCGCGCGCTGCAGCGTGGCGCTGACTTCATCATGCTGATCTGCCCCAGCCGCTTGGGCGACAAGGCCCGTCGTGGACATGCGCAGAAAACCAAAAGCCCAATAGAGAAAGGTCATGGTGACGACGGCAATGCCGACCGCGCCAATATCCACCTCAGTCCCGTGCAGCCCCATGACGGCAGTATCGACGACGCCTGTTGAGGCGGTCGCGGCCTGTGCCAGCATAACCGGCACAGCAAGCCTGATGACTTTGGATCGGGTGAGCGGTTGAAGGGCCATCAGAGCCGCTTAAGCGAGTATGGCGCGCCGGGCAATTGGTTGCAGGAGGGCAGGTGCCCGGCTGTGCACATCAAGCCTTTTGCCGAAGTCCTTTCAGAAGGCCCTCACAGGCTTGTTCGACCAGGTCGATCGTCTGATCAAACTTCTTGTTGAAATAGGGGTCAGGCATATCGCGCAGGGGCTGGTCGGGCGCATAGTCGAGATACCGGCGCACGGGCGTATTGTTGCCTTCCGGGCGATAGCGTTCGACGTCTTTCTGATTCTTCTCGTCCATGACCAGAATGAGATCGAACTCTTCGTAATCAGTGCGGCGGAACTGGCGCGCTCTCAGGGTGGACATGTCGTATCCTTTCTGAAGCGCCGCCTTCTGCATGGGGCCATGCGGCGCGCTGCCGATATGCCAGCTGCCAGTGCCCGCACTATCAATATGCAGCTTCAGGCCGGCGTCTTTCGCCTTCTGACGCAGAACGATTTCTGCGGTGGGCGATCGACAAATGTTTCCGAGGCAAACGAACAGGACAGACTGAGTCATGGCTGCGAAGCTAAATCGCCTGACACGAATGTCATTATGAAAATTCTCAATTTAGATATTTGGGAAAAATTGCCGAGAAGTCGCATTTACAATGGCGATCTTGCCCGCTAGTGACGCCGTTCCCCGCCAAAACAGGCAAACTGTTGCGCGGCAATGAAGGAGATACATATGAGCGTCCGCTCTTTTCCCGCTAATCCAAATGTCGGCATTGTCGGCGCTACTGGCATGGTCGGAGAAATGATGCGCAAGATTCTGGCCGAGCGTGATTTTCCGCTGGGCGAGCTGCGCCTTTTTGCTTCCGCCAAATCGGCCGGTAAGGAAATTGAGTGGAACGGTCGTAAGATTATTGTTGAAGACGCGACAACGGCCGATTTCAAAGGTCTTGATCTCGTATTCTTTTCTGCAGGTGGTTCGACGTCGAAGGCGCTCGCACCCAAAGTGGTGGAAGCGGGCGCTGTGGTGATCGACAATTCATCGGCGTATCGCTCTGATCCTCTGGTGCCGCTGGTCGTGGCTGAGGTGAACCCGCATGCCATGAATGACCTGCCGAAGGGCATTATCGCCAACCCGAACTGCACGACCATGGCGGCTATGCCGGTTCTGAAGCCCCTGCATGATAAGGCCGGGCTGAAGCGCATGGTGGCGAGCACGTATCAGGCCGTGTCTGGCGGCGGCGTTGCTGGCGTGGACGAGCTTGACGAGCAGATCCGCGCAGGCGCCGGGCATGGCGAGGCAATGTCTGTAGATGGCGAGGCAGTCGAGCTGCCCGCGCCAAAGAAATGGGCCGTGCCGATTGGCTATAATGTCGTGCCGTTGAACTATGTTCTGGGCGAAGACGGCTATACCGAGGAAGAGCTGAAAATGCGCGATGAGTCGCGCAAGATCCTCGAAATTCCAGACCTGCCAGTTTCGGGCACGTGTGTGCGCGTTCCTGTATTCACGGGGCACGCTCTGTCTCTCAATCTCGAATTCGAACGGCCGATTTCGGTCAGCGAGGCCACTACGCTTCTGACTGAGGCGGAGGGCGTTGTGTTGAGCGATGTACCAAACCCGCTGGAAGCCACTGGCAAAGACCCTGTCTTTGTCGGCCGGATCCGCCCGGACCCGACCGTAGAGAATGGCCTGGTGCTGTTCGTTGTGGGTGACAATCTGCGCAAGGGTGCGGCGCTGAACGCCATTCAGGTGGGCGAAGTTCTGATCCGTCAGAATGCAGCCACCAAAGAAAGCGTACCAGCAGAGTAAGGCCACATGGCAGCTTGGTGACCTCGCCAAGCTGTGCTTTCACTTGTCTTCCAATACAGGAGTGACAGGTGAGACGTGTCCCAGCAGCCTTATTTTCCAGCGTTTTTCTCATGGTCGCGGCCTGCGGCTCTGATGAGCAGCGGGCTGTGGCCCAGACGACCAGCATGACAGACGGCGAACCCACGACCGAAGAGCGGTTCGCGCGACTGGCGCTGGACTGTATTCACCGGCCTTATCCGAACAAAATCAGCCATGTGATGGCGTCAGATGATGATGTGGCGCCGCCGCGTGAGCTGACACCGGCTTTTTATGGCTGCTTTGACTGGCACTCTTCGGTGCATGGTCACTGGTTGCTGACGCGGATTCTGAAGGTTCAGCCCGATACGGCGATGGCTGAAGAGATCCGCGAAGCGCTGGCGGAATCCTTTACCGTTGAGAATATCGGCGCTGAGCTTGGCTATTATTCCCATGCCGAGCGGAAGGGGTTTGAACGGCCCTACGGCATCGCCTGGTATCTGCAGCTGATTTCAGAGCTGGAAGAGAGCGAGGATGAGCAACTGAAAGAGTGGCGCAAGACACTGCGCCCGCTTGAGACAAAGATTGTTGAGCGGATCGAGGAATGGCTGCCCAAGCTCGCCTATCCGAACCGGATCGGGACCCACAATCAGACGGCCTTCGCCTTTGGCCTGATGCTGGATTATACCCGCACGGTGGGCAATGAAGAGCTTGAAGCCCTGATCGTGGATCGGTCGCTGGAGTTTCATCGAGACGATCAGAACTGCCCGATTGGCTATGAGCCTTCAGGAGAGGATTTTCTGTCGCCGTGCCTGATGGAAGCGGATCTTATGCGCCGCGTTCTGGCGGAAGATGAGTTTGCAGACTGGCTGGGCGATTTCCTGCCGAACATTCCAACTGATGGCAGCGGTGACTGGCTGGAGCCGGGAGTTGTGCTGGACGCAACCGATGGCAAGCTGGTGCATCTGGATGGCGTGAACCTGTCGCGCGCCTGGGCGCTGGAAGGTATTGCGTCTGCGCTGCCGGCGGATGATCCACGGCGTGAGGCGCTTCTGGCCTCTGCCGAGCTTCACAAGGAAACGGGAATTGCGGCGGTGTCTGACGAGAACTATTCAGGCAGTCACTGGCTTGCGAGCTTTGCGACGTATCTGACGACAAAGCGGGGGATTACTCAGAGCTGATCTGATGCCCGATCCGTGGAATAATCCGATTGATGATTACGTGCCGCCGGAGAACCAGCGGCCGTTCACCTACAAGCCGCCAGACGTGCCGCTGGATATTGTCTACCAGGATGATGCCATTCTGGTTCTGAACAAGCCCTATGGTTTGCTGTCTGTGCAGGGAAAGCCGCTGCACCATAAGGATTGTCTGGAATTTCGGGTGAAAGACGTCTGGCCCGAGGCGACGGCGGTGCATCGGCTCGACCATTCGACGTCCGGCCTGATCCTTTTTGCCATGAATGAAGCGCTGAAATCAGAGATTTCAAAGCAATTTCAGGCGCGGACCGTGCGGAAGGTCTATCGCGCGGATGTCTGGGGCCACGTGGCCGAGGATGAGGGCGTGATTGACGTGCCGCTGCGCAAAAACTGGCAGGATAGCCCGCGCCAGATGGTCTGTTATGAGCGCGGCAAACGGGCCGTGACGCGTTGGAAAGTGCTGAGCCGGGAGGAGGGCTTTACGCGGCTTGAGCTCTACCCAGAGACGGGGCGGACACATCAGTTACGCCTGCATACGCTGCACATCGGCCATCCCATTCTCGGCGATGAGCTGTATGCGCCAGACCCGGCCTACGAGGCGGCGCCGCGGCTGCTGCTGCATGCTAGTGAGCTGGCGTTTGAGCATCCTGTGAGCGGGGAAACCGTTAGCTTCACCAGCGCACCAGACTGGATTTGAACATTTTTTGCCGTCTGACGAGGCGGCTATCCGTGCGAGAAACAATCGAGAATAGTATTTACTTCAGATATCTATGTTATAGAATAACTATTTCGTTGATGCGGGAGGTGGATATGGGTCATATTTCTGGAATGGTCTTTGCTGGGTGTTTGGCGCTCCTGAGCGGTTCTGCATCTGCCGAGTGCTCACCCCTGCCGGGCTGGGAGGCTGTATCCAAAGCGGCTGAAGGCAAATTTCTTATTTTCGGAGAGATCCATGGCACCGAGCAGTCGCCGACAGCATTCGGCGAATATGTGTGTGCCGTGAGTGGTGATGAGCCGGTTTTAGTCGCTGTTGAGCTGAGCGCATTTTATAATGAAGGCCTTCAGACGGCCTGGCAGGCAAGTCCCAAAGAATTCAGAGCCGCTCTCCTGGACAAAGTCGAGGAGCTACAGAAACGCATTGACGGCGTTGGCAGTGTTTCGATGATCTCCATGCTTACAAAGCTGCATGCGCTTAAAGCAGACGGGGCTGATATCGATATTGTAGCATTCAACGGCGCTCGGGATGCGGCCCAGTTGGAGAAGTTTTCTGACTTGCCGGGGCAGGAGCCTCATGAGTCCGCTCAAGCTTACAACATCCGCATTGCTGCTGCAGAACGTGACTATCGCCATGTCGTCGTTCTGGTCGGCGGTGTTCATGCAGCCAAGCACGAGTTCTCATTCGGAGGAGAGCCTTGGAAAGCCATGGCGCTGAAGCTTGCCCCTGATGACGAGGTTATCTCACTCGTCCAGAGAGACAGCGGGGGAGACGCGTGGAATTGTCGGATGCCGGATGAGGTAGATGGTGAGCATTTGAAAGCCGAAGATATCCAATGCGCGCCGTTCGAAACATTCGCTGATGATGGAATTGACGGCGAAGCACGTATGGCGTTCTGGGCGGAAAACGACACTGTTGACGAGCGGTATGACGGGTATTTCTTCCTTGGGCCGACGACTGCATCGCCGCCAGCCTTCAGTGCCAAAGAATGATGTGATGCCGACCGTCCAGGCACAAAAAAGCCCGGCGTGATGCCGGGCTTTTTTGTGTCGCTTAGAAGCGATCTGTTATTCAGTCGCGTGCTTTACAGCGTCTTTGACGTCGCCGCCGACTTTGCGGGCTTTACCTTCAGCCTGGTCAGCATGGCCTTCAGCTTCCAGCTCTTCGTTGTCTGTCGCTTTACCAGCGGCTTCTTTGACTTTGCCTTCAGCTTCTTTAGCTGAGCCTTTGACGTGTTGTTCGTCCATATCGGATCTCCATTCGTTTGGATCTGGTCTTATGGGGTATCAACGAAGGGAACCGGGGAGTGTTCCGTCGCAGAATACCGATTTCTGAATATGGGCAGATAATTTCGCTGAGCCGGGCGCGGTTTCCTCTGGAATGTTGAAACACCCCGCGCTAACACGGGCGCGAATGAATTCAGCCGGTCAGAGGAGTAGATTCCATGGGATTGTTTGGCGGTCATAAAGGCAAGATGCGCACAGAAACCGACAGCTTCGGGCCACTGGAAGTGCCGGAAGACAAACTCTGGGGCGCGCAGACGGCGCGCTCTCTGATCAACTTCCCGATTGGTATTGAGACCATGCCGGCGCCGATTATCCGCGCACTTGGTGTGATCAAACGGTCTGCAGCGATTGCCAACAACAAGCTGGACAATCTGGAAGACAAACTGGCTGACGCGATTGTTCAGGCGGCTTCTGAAGTGGCCGAGAACAAGCTGGACGATCACTTCCCTCTATCCATCTGGCAGACCGGGTCTGGCACACAGTCGAACATGAACTCGAATGAGGTCATCTCGAACCGTGCCATTCAGATTCTCGGCGGTGAGATCGGTTCGAAAGATCCGGTTCACCCGAATGATCACTGCAACCGTTCGCAGAGCTCGAATGATACGTTCCCGACAGCCATGCACATTGCGGCAGCTGAAGAAATTCATCACCGCCTGCTTCCAGCGCTGCAATACATGCGCAATGCACTGAACGATAAATCGCAGGCGTTCAGGGACATCATCAAGATCGGCCGGACGCATACGCAGGATGCAACGCCTCTGACGCTGGGCCAGGAATTCTCTGGCTATGTCGCGCAGATGGATCTTGGCATTCGCCGCGTTCAGGAAGGTCTGGAGCATCTCTGGCCACTGGCGCAGGGCGGGACTGCCGTTGGTACGGGTATTAATGCGAAAGTCGGTTTCGCTGAGAAATTCGCAGAAGAAGTGGCAGCCTATACTGACCTGCCATTCGTGACGGCGCCAAACAAATTTGAAGCGCTGGCCGCGCACGACGCCTTTGTTTATGCGCACGGCGCACTGAACACTGTGGCGGCTTCATTGTTTAAGATCGCCAATGACATTCGTTTCCTTGGTTCTGGTCCACGCTCGGGCCTGGGCGAGCTGGCTTTGCCGGAAAACGAGCCGGGTTCTTCCATTATGCCGGGCAAGGTCAACCCGACCCAGTGTGAAGCCATGACAATGGTCTGCACACAGGTGATGGGCAATAACACCACCATGACGGTGGCTGGCAGCCAGGGCCATTTTGAGCTGAACGTCTACAAGCCGGTCATGGCTTACAATATGATCCAGTCCATTCGTCTGATCGCGGATGCGTGCAACAGCTTCACTGACAAGTGTGTGGTGGGCATTGAAGCGCGCGAAGAGAATATCGCCGATCTGATGAACCGTTCGCTGATGCTGGTCACGGCGCTGAACCCGCATATTGGCTATGACAATGCGACGAAGATCGCCAAGAAGGCTCACAAGGACGGCACGACTCTGAAAGAAGCGGCGATTGAGCTGGACCTTCTGACGGCTGAACAGTTCGACGAATGGGTGAAGCCAGAGAACATGACCAGCCCGAGTTAACGCCAAATCGGTTGGAAGGCTGACAATTATTGTGTTACGTAACAGTGATGCTGTTACGTAACTGGCGTATTCGAAGCAAAATGACTGGTGACCAGCTAGGGCAACTGTGCGGCGTCGGTGGTCACGCAATTCGTGCCTACGAAAGGGGCGAACGTAAACCACGTCCCGATGTTGCCAAACAGATAGAAGAGATAACCAACGGCGCAGTGACCGCTGCGCAACTCCTCGGATTGTCTTCAGAACAAGGAATGAGAGAGGACGCCGGGGCAATATCGGGAGAGCTAGCGGCGCATAGCGAGAATAATAGCGCAGGTAGTTGCCTCAAGGTCAGCCTACCTTCGGGATTGCTCGAAGCGGCGCGCGAATATGGTCTCGACGCTGAAGCGCTTGTTTTGGAGGGTGGGCGCGACAAGCTTGAAGCCGAGGTCCGGCGTGAATTTAGCGAGCGGAATGCAGAAGCGATTGAGTGGTCTCGCAAGCACATAGCCGAACATGGAACATTCGGTCAGCGTTTCGGGGTGTTCCGCTACTGATGAAGCGCTTTGACGTGTTTTCAGTGAATGACCCACATGGGGTTGAAGCAGTGGTTGTGGTTCAGGGAGATTTTTATCTCGACCTGCCTTCGATTCTGGTCGTGCCGCTCTATTCTGACGCTGTCGCGAAGCCGATCGACCGGGTCAATCTTTCTGTGGACCTGAATGGCAAAACCCTAATCTTCAAAACAGAAGAAATGACATCAGCCCCTGCCGAAGCTCTTGTCAGACCCATTGGAAATCTCGAAAAAGACGCTTTCCAAATCCAGATCGTCATGGACCGAATTTTCTCAGGCTATTGATCTTCTGAAAAATCAGGGCCTTTGCCGGTATTCTTTGGCCGCTGGGTGCAAGTGAGGCGGACCTTGAAGCCATCTGGATCATCATGATCTGAAATCATCTGGAACGGATTGGCGGTTTTTTCAGCCAAAGCAGGGTATCCAGCTGCCTTCAGGCGTTCGCGGCACGCATGCCATTCATCCTGATCCCACATGCCAATATCGAGAATGAAGTCGTCAGGCGTGAAACCGCTGTTTTCCATCTCAGTCAGGCAAAGAGAGAAGCTTGGCATGCGCTTATGGTTCAGGAAGGTCTGACGCCGACCATCCCTGCGCGTGACGCCAACGACATGGAAATCCAGGCTGTCGCAATAGAACGTCTTTGCGGCTTCGGTATCAGAACAGGCGCGATGAAGCGTGAGGACAAATTCCTCCCGATCACGCTTTAATCCCTGGCTTTCATCGCCGAACCAGACCCGGACCATATCCACCTCACAAGACTTACCTGAAAACCATAAAGTGCTGCGCATTGAGGTGGCAAGCGGCATAGGGGGTGCGTCAGAATGCGCCAGAGAAGATCGGAAATTTGATTGATCACGTTCAGCTCTGTTCATTCATCTCCCCTAGACTGCAGATTCGGAGCGGACATGCGACAGGGAGAGAGTAATGCGTTTCATGCTCGTTTTTTACATGCCAGAAGCGACCTGGGTCAGCAAAGACCTGGTGCGTCGTGTCGTGGCATGGAAGCGCTATTGGACAGCAGCCGGCATCTATGAAACCGGAAATCCGCTCAAGCCTCCCGGTATGACCCATACACTCAGTCTGGATGGAGCTAAGGTTAAGGTGACCGAAGGCCCACTACACGACCATAATCATGTGTTCTACGCCTTCGAAATCATTAAGTGCGAAACACTGGAAATCGCTCTGGACGTCGCCCGGTCACATCCGGCGCTCGAATTTCCGCAAGCCTCTGTGGAAGTCCGCGAAGTCTGGGAGGATATGGACCCGGATATGATGGGTGAGGAGTACGATGATATTTCAGCTGAGTTGCACGAAGCCGACCGTAAACGGATGATTGGCTGATCCGAAGGTGTGCGTTGTCGTGTTTGTATCGCCTTACTTAATGATGCACGAAAAATTTTGAGAGGTGATTTGCCGGATCGGCAACCATGGCGCGGTATGACATTCCCAAACTTCAGGGATGAACATGACCGCGCACTCTCAGACATTTGACTCAGATAATGCGAAAGCCCGGTCTGGACTGGATATTGGCGCGCTGCCTTTCGTTCTGAGTGTGTTTCTTGGCGCGACGCTTATTTTTCTTGTTCAGCCCATGTTCGCCAAAATGGCGACGCCGCTGCTGGGTGGCTCACCATCTGTCTGGAATGTGTCGCTGGTCTGTTTTCAGGCCGCGCTGCTTGGCGGTTATGGCTATGCGCACCTGTTGGCGCGGCTGAAGTCTGTGAAAGTGCAGGTATGTATTCACGCGGCGCTATTGGCGTCTGGATTGATCTGTCTGCCGCTCGGTATCACCGGCATGTTTGGTGATCCCGATGCGAACCAGCCCGCATTATGGCTGATCGGCGTTTTTCTGGTATCGATCGCTTTGCCTTTTGCTGTGGTTTCAGCGACCGCGCCACTCATCCAGAGCTGGTATGCCCGCACGAATCGGCCGGATGCGAATGATCCCTACCACCTCTATGCGGCCAGTAATGTTGGTAGTCTGATCGGCCTGGCGACCTATCCCTTGCTGCTTGAGCCCTTCACGCGCGTTGCGACACAAAGCGAAGTCTGGGCGGCTGGCTATGGCGTTTTATTCGTTCTGCTGCTGGCAAGCGGTGTGGCTGCGCTCCGTCAGCTTCGCCCTGTTACGACGGCGGCAGAGACGCATGAAGTCAGGGCGGAGTTGAGCTGGCTGGAACGCGTGCGCTGGATTGGTCTGGCTTTCATTCCATCAAGTCTGCTCGTCGGTGCAACGACCCATATCACGACGGATGTCGCTGCGGCGCCGTTCCTTTGGGTGCCGCCACTGACGCTTTATCTTCTGACCTTTGTTTTCGTATTCGCGAAGAAACCGGTGATCTCACAATCGGTGGTACTGCGTTTCCATCCCGTGGTTATGGCCGCAGTGGCGCTGATGCTGCCGCGGGTGATCAATCTGGGGTGGGGGCTCGAACTGGGTTTCACGCTGGTCGGGCTATTCTGGGCGAGCATGACCTGTCATGGACTACTGGCCGCCCGGCGTCCGCATGTGTCACGTCTGACTGAATTCTATCTGCTCATGTCGCTGGGTGGCGTGCTGGGCGGAGCGTTCAACGCGCTTCTGGCGCCGATGCTTTTCAGCTCGGTCTGGGAATATCCTCTCATTCTTGCGGCCTCTCTGATGGTGCTGCCGGGCAAAAGTTTGCCGTTAGACCGGCGCGCCCGGCTTATTCTGGTGATGGTACTGTCTGGGGTGTGCGCGAGCGTGATCCTGAAGGGCCTGGGCAGACATCCGGGAGAGCTGACGACAACGCTGCTGGTCGCCTCTGCCGTGCTTGGCCTTGTGCTGGCCCGACAGCGACCTCTTGTTATGGCGGCATGTTTCGGCGCAGCTGTTTTCATTGGTACGGTTCTGGATCCGATTGCGGGCGGTAAAAGCGAGAGAGGCTTTTTCGGGATTGTCAGGGTTCTCGAGAGCGACGGGCGGCGTGCCATGATGCACGGCACGACCTTGCACGGGGCGCAGCTGCTGGATGCAGAGAAAAGCCTGACGCCGCTGACCTATTATGCGTCTGAGACACCAATTGGGCAGACTTTCGAGACGTATTCTGATGCGCAAACCGTTGGTGTTGTCGGGCTCGGCGTGGGTAGCGTGGCCTGCTACAGCACGCCCGGTCAGGACTGGGTGTTTTATGAGATCGATCCGACCGTTGTGGACCTGGCGACCAATCCTGATGAGTTCACCTTCATGTCTGACTGTCAGCCTGAGGCCAGGGTTGTGACCGGCGATGCGCGCATAAAGCTGTCCTATGAAAAAGATCGGTATTTCGACCTGCTTTTGCTGGACGCCTTTAGCTCCGACTCCATCCCAGTGCACCTTGTAACGCGTGAGGCCATGGCGCTTTATTTGAGCAAGCTAAGCGATGATGGTGTGTTCATCGCCCATATCTCCAACCGCCATCTGGCACTGGAGCAAGTGTTCGCCAGACTGGCTGCGCTGGAAGGCGCAGAGTCACTGGTCCAGCATTATTCGCCAGGTGAAAACTTCACCATGGATTCAACGCCCACAAACGCCATGCTGTTTGCAAAGAACCCGGACGTTCTGAAAAGGGCGCTGGCATCTGGCAAGTGGGAGCAGATCGAATCTGATGGCAAACGGGCCTGGACCGATGACTACTCCAATATCATTGGCGCGATGATTGAACATCACAGCCGCTAGGGTGCATGCGACGCACTGACATATAGCGGACGGTACCGCTTCGGCGTAATATCCATATATTCATTACGGATATAGGTGTGTCATGCCAAATGTTACCGTTGACCCGCTCGCCATTGCAGCCTTGGCAGGGTTTGGCCTTCTGATTGTCGTTTCGATTGGTGTGAGCGTTGTATTCTGGAGACTTTCACGCCAGTCATCCAAATAGGTCGCAAGCGTCAGGTGACACTATTGCTGGCGCTGGTTAACCTGACGCCATGACAAAGATTCCCAAATTGATCGCTTCTGCGAGCTTTGCAGCCTTTCTGACCGCGGCGACTGGCTGTGCATCGCTGAATGTTGACCCGTGTTCTTCGCAGGGCATTCAGCAAAGACTTGAACGAGAGTTCAATCAGTTTGCGCGAAACAATCGCTCAGACCTCAATGAAATTCGTGCTGCCTCTACCTGGATGGATGGCCAGACGAATTTTGGCTCCATGAAAATCGCTTTTGCCGCACAGTCGCTTCGCCGACTGGTTTCAAGCTTTGAGCGCGATGTGGTGCCAGAGATTCAGGGCATTGCAGAACAGTGCGGTACAGTTGAGCCACTAAAAGGCGTCTTTATCGAATTTCTGAGAGATGAGGGGGTCAGCCGCAACGTGCTGGAGTGGGTGGAGGATTTTGACGTAGACTTCACCGCCTGAAGCCCAACGCTTTTGGAGTTGACGATCAGGGCGAGTGAGCGCTAGGGGCGAGCATGCAGCGCATAGTCCGATTTTTTCACCGCATGGATGCTTCCATCTGGCGAGCCGTTATCATTACAGCTTTGTTGCTGACCAGTGTGCTCGCGGTGCTGATTGCCGGGCGCATGTTCCTGTTTGACGGTGAAACCAACGGCATTCTGGGGCAGGTCCAGGACTTCCTCCTTTCCATGCGCTCTTCCGTATTCGGCCTGCCGCTGGTGATCTTGCTGTACTGCGGGCTGGCTTTTCTTGGCGCGCCGCAATTCGGGTTGATCGGCGCAACGGTTCTGGCTTTCGGTCCGACGCTTGGTTTCATGTATTCCTGGGTCGCGACACTTGTTTCTGCAAGCATGGCCTTCTGGATTGGTCGGGTGTTCGGCCTCAATATCGTTCGTAAATACGGGGGCGATTCCATTTCCCGGCTTTCCCGCTTCATGCGGAAGAATGATTTTCTGGCTAGCGCGATTGTACGCAACGTCCCCACTGCGCCAGCCATCGTCGTGAATATGGCTTTTGGGACAACCGAGTCTCGGTATATCTGGTTCCTGGCGGGTGCGGCTGTCGGCATTGTGCCGAAAATCCTGATTATTGCACTCTTCGGCGAGGCGGTGGCGCAGAGCATGACAGGGAATCCCGTTTTTGCAGGCATTGCGGTCACGGTGATGGCGGTGATCTGGATACCGATCATGCTGGTGGCACGTTCAAATATTGCCCGCCAGTCCCGCACGGCTGGAGCGGCAAAGCCAGCGCCTGATCCGGATGGAGAGCCTTTAGTCTGAGTCTGGGAAGATTATTGCGCCAGAGTGGGTTTCCAGCTTGACTTCGGGCGGCAAAATCTGCGTTATGCGTCCCATGCAAAACGATCTTGCTCTTCTTCGTCTACTTCGCCTGGGGCTTAACGGCCCCTGTTCGCGTCTGATTTAGGGCTCGTCAGCGGGTCCGCGCGGACAGGGGGTTAATTTCCCGAAGAAACAAGCGTGAGACCGAGACAATGACTGAACAACCACATATCCGAATTTTTGATACGACCATGCGCGACGGCGAACAATCGCCTGGCGCCAGCATGACTTTGCGCGAAAAACTCGATCTCGCCGAATTGCTGAGCGACATGAAGGTCGATGTAATCGAAGCAGGTTTCCCTGCAGCAAGCATGGGCGATTTCGACTGCGTCCGTCAGATCGCCGAGCAGACACAGTCCGACACTTTCGTGTGCGGGCTGGCGCGGTCCACCGAGGGTGACATTGCGCGGTGTGCAGAGGCGGTTCGTGGCGCGGCGAACCCGCGCATCCATACTTTTATCGCCACCAGCCCGCTCCATATGGAGCATAAGCTGAAAATGGGCGAGAATGCGGTGCTCGAAGCGATTGGCCGTTCGGTAACTCAGGCCCGCAATGCTGTTGGTGATGTGGAGTGGAGCGCCGAAGACGCGACGCGCAGTGATTTTGATTTCCTCTGCCGGGCCATTGATGTTGCCATTCAGGCTGGAGCCGGAACGATAAATATTCCCGACACGGTCGGATATTCGCATCCAGATGAGTATGGCCGCCTGATCCGACGTCTGATCGAGAATGTGCCTGATTCCGATAAAGTGATCTGGTCGACGCACTGTCACAATGATCTGGGTCTGGCTGTGGCGAACTCTCTTGCTGGCGTGACCAATGGTGCCCGTCAGGTGGAATGTTCGATCAATGGTCTGGGGGAACGTGCAGGCAATGCGGCGCTCGAAGAGATCGTGATGGCGCTGAAAGTGCGCAATGACACACTCCAGGCCTATAGCAAGGTGGATACCACCAAGCTGTCGCGCGTCTCCAAAATGGTCAGCCAGATTACAGGCTTTCCGGTTCAGTATAACAAGGCGATTGTTGGCAAGAACGCGTTCGCACATGAAAGCGGCATCCACCAGGATGGCATGCTGAAGAACGCGCAGACCTATGAGATCATGAACCCCGAAGATGTTGGCGTGTCCAAGACATCACTGGTCATGGGCAAGCATTCAGGCCGCCACGCCTTCAAGGATAAGCTGCGAATTCTTGGCTATGAATTACCAGATGATGCGCTGAACGATGCCTTCAAACGCTTCAAGGAACTGGCTGATCGCAAGAAGCATGTCTTCGACGACGACATTATGGCGCTGGTCGATGAGCAGCTGACGGCTGAAGGCGAGCGTATTGTCTTTCGTAGGCTGAGAGTCGTCGCGGGGTCGGAAGGCCCACAGACCGCCGAGATCGATCTTGAAGTCGATGGCGAGGTCAAATGGACGACGGCGCGTGGCAATGGACCGGTCGATGCTGTCTTCAATGCGATTCGCGAGATCGTCCCGCATGAGGCCGTTCTGGAGCTTTATCAGGTGAGCGCGGTGACCCAGGGTACAGATGCTCAGGCTGAGGTGAGTGTACGTCTGTCCGAACATGGAATTGTTGCGACGGGCCGGTCAGCTGATCCCGATACACTCTGTGCGAGCGCGAAAGCGTATCTGCATGCGTTAAACAAGCTTGAGATCCGGCGTCAGAAGCGCATTGCAGCCTGACCCTGGCCAAGGCCCCGTAAATACCGGCATTCAGGCGAGAATGAGACAGGCGGAACGAGGTGTTCCGTCTGTCGTGAATTTCGTGAATTCGCCCCCTTGCTTTACAAATTGTAAACCGGCACAAGCAATTAAGGGTGGGTAAATAGTTTGTGTGCAGGGCCACCCGGTACCCTGCCGAATGCAGCAGGTAAGATATGCTCGGAAGCCTTCTTGGCCTTTTGTCGACTGACATGGCCATCGACCTCGGTACGGCGAACACTCTGGTCTATGTGAAAAATCAGGGCGTTGTGATCGATGAACCATCGGTTGTCGCGTACAGAAAAGAAGGCAATCGGAAAATTCCGTATGCTGTCGGTGCAGAAGCCAAAGCCATGCTTGGTAAAACGCCGATTGCGATGGAAGCGATTCGCCCAATGAAGGATGGCGTGATCGCCGACTTCGAAGTTGCCGAGGAAATGATCAAGGCCTTCATCCGGAAGGTTCATAATCGCCGCGCATTCGTTTCTCCGCTGATTATCATCTGTGTACCCACGGGCGCCACTCCGGTTGAACGCCGCGCGATCCACCAGTCTGCGCTTCAGGCCGGTGCGCGCCATGTGGAAATGATTGAAGAGCCGATGGCTGCCGCCATCGGCGCAGGCCTTCCAATTGATGAGCCATCGGGTTCGATGGTTGTCGATATCGGTGGCGGCACGACAGAGGTCGCTGTGCTGTCGCTGGGCGGTATTGTTTATTCGCGCTCTGTGCGCGTTGGTGGCGACAAGATGGACGAGGCCATCGTCAACTTCCTGCGCCGTCATGAAAACATGCTGATCGGTGAAATGTCTGCCGAGCGCATCAAGAAAGAAATCGGCACTGCCAAAGCGCCAGACGACTCCATGGGTATGTCCATTGAGATCAAGGGCCGCGACCTGATGAATGGCGTGCCGAAAGAAGCTGAAATTACTGAAGCAATGGTAGCTGAAGCGCTCAGCGAACCTGTTCAGGCAATTATCGATGCTGTGAAGACCGCGCTCGAAGCCATGCCACCTGAGCTGGCCGCCGACATCGTGGACAAGGGAATCGTGCTAACCGGCGGTGGTGCGCTTCTGCGTAACCTCGATGTGGTCATTCGTGAGCGTACGCAGCTTCCGGTGACGATTGCGGACGATCCGCTGAAATGCGTCGTGCTGGGCTCCGGTAAGGTGCTGGAGAACTATTCTTCCATGAAGGGCGTCCTGTCGCCCGACGTGTGATTTCATCGCCAGATAAGAAGGACCTGATAAATGGCGACGCTTGGTCGGGACCGTAAGGCAAAACGCCAGGTCATTCGGACCATTGTTGTCATCGCAATCGTTATTGCGCTGGCCTTTGTGCTGTTTCAGACCTCACCCATGATCCGCAATTCAACCACGCCTGTTCGCGCGGGCATGGATGATATTGTCGTACAGGCCGGTAGCGCTGGCCGGACGTTCTCGCTGCCAAGCCTGACGACCGATGAAGACTTGCGCCGTCGGATCGAAGAGCTGGAGATCGAGAATCGTCAGCTGGCTATCTGGCGCGATACAGCAACGTCCATGACCGAGCGCCTTCAGCGATATGAAGAGCTTCTCAACCTTGTTGGTGAGCCCATACCAAACGGCGTATCTGCGCGCATTGTGACTGAGACCGGTGGTCCGTTCGCTGAAACCAGGCTTGCAAATGCAGGTGCGCTTCAGGGGGTAGAGATTGGCTTTGTTGCGGTGAATACGCGCGGTGTGATCGGCCGTGTGATTCGCATTGGCAACCGCTCATCGCGCATTCTGCTTGTCTCGGACTTTAACAGCCGGGTGCCTGTGATGGGCGAAATCTCCGGTGTGCGCGCCATTCTGGCAGGGGGACGCGGATCTGAGTTTGGCCGGTTGATCGACAATCCGGAAACGGCAGACTTTCTACCAGGCGAAGCGCTTGTGACATCCGGCGAAGGCAATGCTTTTCCGCGTGGATTACGGGTTGGCCGCGCAGCACGTGAAGGCGACCAGTGGCTTGCGCAACTGGCCCTTGGCGAAGCGCCGGTGGATTTTGTGCGCCTTCTGCCAACCATGACGATTGAGGCGCCGGAAGATGATCCGGTTCCGGCAGATGAGACCGAAGAAGACTTACCCGCTGGGCAGGAAACCGCAGCTTCAGACCAGCAAGCCACACAAACGCAGACCGGGGGAGACACTCAGGGGTGAGCAATTATGCGTCATCGTCGAGTGAAACACCGCGCAGCGTGCGGTTGCTACGGTTGATTGTGGGTGCGGCGATTGTCGTACTCTTTGAGTATGTACGCGTTGTATGGATCGCCTCTCTTCCGTTGAATCTCTTCTGGCCGGTGACGGGCCTCTGGGCGGCTGTGGGCTGGGGCGCAAGCCGAATGTCGGTACTGCCGGTTCTGGTGCTTCTCGCCCTTGGCACAATGTTCGACCTGATTGCGGGAGCGCCGATTGGCTGCTGGTCCGCGATTTTTCTGTCCGCCTTCCTCGTCTCCTCTGTTTTTCGTAAACGAGCGCAGACGGATCGGACGGGTATGATCCGGTTTGCCGGAGATTGTATCAGTTTCGTTGCAGCTTTCCTGTTCGCAAGTTGGCTGATTGGTGCTTATCTTGGAAGCTTGGATACGCGAGAAATCATAGGTGGATTTCTGTCTGCTCTGATCCTGTATTTTCTGGTCAGACCAGTTTTCCGTCTTTCAAGTGACAACCGGGTGGACTCATGAGCCGCAAGTCAGGACCTCAGGAACTTGATACCAACCGCCGCCTGTTGATTGCGGGCGGGGCAGGCGCTGTTGTGTGGGGCACACTGGTTGGACGACTGGTGAACCTTCAGCTGTTCAATCAGGAACGCTTTGAGCAGATGGCTGAAGACAATCAGATCAGCCTGATGCCAGCCATTCCGCGTCGTGGCCTTGTGTATGACCGGTTTGGCGAACCACTTGCGACGCACCGGACATCCTGGAACATTTACGCCGCCCGGGAAGACCTTCAGAATCTCGAGGGAACACTGGACCGCATTGCGAGCGTTGTGGAGCTGTCCGACGAGCGCCGCGAACGCCTGATGCGGACTTTTCGTCAGGAACAGCCTTTTATTCCCGTCTCCATAATGACGGACCTGACCTATGAACAGTTTACCCGCCTGAGCGTTTTGCGCACCGAAATGCCGGGTGTTTCCATCGAAGCCTCACAGGCGCGGTCTTATCCGCGTGGACGTGATTTCGCGCATATCGTTGGATATGTAGCGAAGGCCAACCAGCGCGAAATTGACGCGGCGGTTGAAGGTCTGGACCGGAATGTGGATGCCGAGCGCAAGCGCATCGACCGGATCAAGAGTGTGCTCAAGCACCCGAATATGCGGGTTGGCCGTCTCGGCATTGAAAAAGAGCTTGATAGCTGGCTGGCGGGCACGCCGGGCAATCATAAGTTCATTCGCAATGCGCAGGGCCGCATTATTTCGCGTATGGATGATGATGAGCACGCGCCAAAGCCCGGCAAGGACGTCCACCTGACGCTGGATGCGGGTCTCCAGCGCGATGCGATTGAACTGTTCGGCGAAGAGACGGGCGCGGCCGTCGTGATTGATGTGCGTAATGGTGACCTGCTGACGCTGGCATCCAACCCGACCTATGATCCGAATGACTTTGTGAACGGCATTTCAACAGCTGACTATAATGAGCTGCGGGATGATGAACGTGCGCCGCTTTATCACAAAGCCTATGATGGGACCTATCCGCCGGGCTCGACCTTCAAAATGGTCGTGGGCTCGGCTGGCTTGCGCGCCGGCGTTATGACGCCCAATGAGACCGTGTATTGCGGCGGCCACTACGCATTTGGCAATCGCCGCTTCCACTGCTGGAAACGGGGTGGGCATGGCAATATGAACATGCATGAGGCGATCAAGCACTCGTGCGACGTCTATTTCTTTGAGATTGCGCGCCGACTGGGGCCCGAGAGGATTGCTGAAGAAGCGAGGGCATACGGTCTCGGTTTCAGCTATGAACTCGGCATGACAGGCGGTGCCAGTGGCGTGATCCCGAATGATTCCTGGAAGCGTAAGAGATATAACGAACCCTGGTATGACGGCGAGACGATCAACTATGGGATTGGACAGGGTTATCTGAACGTCTCACCCCTGCAACTTGCTGTTATGTGTGCGCGAATCGCAGTGGGTGACGGGCGTCAGCTCCTGCCGAACATGATTGGTGTTGGACCAACATTGCCGCAAAATGAGGTTGTCGGATCATTGCCGGAAAAAGGCATTCTCGATCAGCTGCGATCAGGCATGTATGGCGTGACCTCAGAGCCAGGCGGTACAGCGCGTGCCGCTGGTGACATCAATTTCCAAGGTTACCGCATGGCTGGCAAGACCGGTACCGCGCAGGTACGAAACATTTCTGCCTCCGAACGCGCGACCGGGGTGATTGATAATGCTGATCTTCCACGTCGCCTGCGTGACCATGGTCTCTGGGTTGGCTTCGCGCCGTATGACAATCCGAAATATGCGGTCGCTGTCGTTGTCGAACACTCCACGCGGGGCTCTGGCAAGGCTTATCCGATTGCACGTGACCTTATGCACGCTGCCTTTGTACGAGATTCCGGACGCACGCCGGAATACCAAATGGCTTCGCGACAAGGTGACAGTGAGAAGATCTGATGTCTTACAGCCAGACCAATGATGACATCCTGTCGCGCATTGCGCGCCTGCCATGGATTATGATCCTGATCGTTTTTGGTCTTGGCGTCTTTGGGGTTGCGGTCCTTTATTCGGCAACCATCACCAATCCGACAGAATCCAGTCTTCCAGCTGTCCATGCTGTGCGGGTGGGCGTGGCTCTGGCTTTTATGTTTGCGCTGGCCATGACACCTTTGGGCTTATGGTCTGCGATTGCCTACAGCGCCTATCTGGGCGCATTGATTCTGCTGATCGGGGTAGAAGTGGCCGGTGTCACGGGCGGTGGCGCGCAGAGATGGCTCCAGGTGGGACCGATACGCGTCCAGCCTTCTGAGTTCATGAAACTTGCGCTGCTTCTGGCGCTGGCGCGGTTTTATCATCAGCAGCTCGTGAATGGCCCGGCCAAATTCTACCACCACCTCATCGCGCTCGTGATGATTTTGATGCCGGTTGGCCTGGTCTTCAATCAGCCTGATCTCGGCACGGCGCTGATGCTGGCCGCGACGGGCGCTGCCGTAATGTTTTTTGCAGGCATGCGGTATTGGGTGATCATCATTGGTATTGTCGCGGTCGTTCTCAGCGCGCCTCTGGCTTATTTCTACGTGTTGAAAGATTATCAGCGCGAGAGGGTTCTGACCGCGATCGATCCGAGCCGGGACCCACTCGGCGCCGGCTATCAGATCCAGCAGGCCGAGATTGCGATTGGATCAGGCGGCGCACAGGGCCGGGGCTATATGAAAGGCACTCAAAGCCAGCTCGATTATATACCTGAACAGCATACAGACTTCATCTTCACGGTGATTGCCGAAGAATTCGGTTTCGTTGGTGCCGTGGGGCTGTTGTCGGCCTGGCTGCTGGTCCTGGCACTGGGCTTTTTCATTGCGTCTCGATGTCGATCCTATTTCGGATATCTTGCAGCCAGTGGCGCGGTGGTGACCATCGCCTTCTATGTCTTCGTGAACATCGGAATGGTGAGCGGGCTTTTGCCTGTGGTGGGCGTGCCTTTGCCACTAATCTCCTATGGTGGCACGGCCATGCTGACCGTTATGGCGGCGTTGGCCGTCATCTGCGCCGTCAATCTGGACCGGGATCGCCACCTCAATATCAACGGCATTTTCTGACCCTGTTTCGCGATTTCCTGCCAATTGACCTTTTCCAGCTTCGCTGCAAGGTATCGAGTTAATGGGCAGGGAGGGGTATCTCTGCGTCCTCATGGAATCGGAGTGTATACATGTCAGGTCCCGTTAGTGCCGGTAAGTCAGATCACTGGGGGTCACGATTCGGCTTCATCATGGCTGCGGTTGGCTCATCCGTCGGACTCGGAAATCTGTGGCGGTTCCCCTTCACTGCCGGGGAAAACGGCGGCAGCGCCTTCATCGTCATCTATCTGATCAGCGTTCTGCTGTTCGGCCTGCCTGTGCTCATGGCGGAATATGCGCTCGGCCGTCATGGCCAGCGCTCAGCAATTGCCACGCTCCGCAAGATCACCGCTGATGAGAACAAGCCGAAAGCCTGGATCGGCATGGGCTGGCTCGGTGCCATTGCATCTTTGCTCTTGTTCTCCTTTTACATCGTCATCTCTGGCTGGGTGTTTGACTATATCCCCCAGAGCTTCAGCGGTGCGTTTTCGGCATTTTCGACTGAAGCAGAGATTCTGAACGCCAATATTGGCCAGGCTGTTTCGGCAATTAACTCGCAGATTTCGACTGTGGACCTGTCGGCGGCCTGCGCTTTTGTGAATGACGGTGTCATTACGCGAATCCCTGAGATGGTGAACGGGCAGGAGGTTCTTCGGGACATCACGGTCGGGGATGTCTCGGGTTGCCGGTTTGCTGAAACGACCGGAAACAAGCTCGAAATCTTCATTTATACGGCTGTGTTTCTAGGGCTGAACGTTCTGGTGCTGGCTCGAGGCGTCCATGGCGGAATTGAGCGGGCCGCTGAGATTTTGATGCCGGCCTTCTTCATCATGCTGCTGGGTATTGTTGTCTATGCCTGCATCACGGGAGACATGGGCGCTGCGGCAAACTTCCTTCTGACGCCTGACTTCAGCAAAGTGTCCTTCAACACGGTTCTTGCTGCGGTTGGACAGGCCTTCTTCTCGCTGAGCGTGGGGAGCTGTGTGATGTTCACCTATGGTGCGTATCTCACTCGGGATACGAGCATTCCGAAGAATGCCTGTCTTGTTGCCGGTGCGGATACTTTCGTGGCGCTGATTGCCGGTTTTGCGATCTTCCCCATTGTGTTTGCTTTCGGCCTGAATGAGGCTGGCGGACCAGGTCTTCTCTTTGTGACGCTGCCGATCGCATTCGGACAATTGCCAACCTTTGTTGGCGCGATCTTCTTCACGCTGGCACTGTTTGCCGCCTTCACCTCGGCAATTTCATTGCTGGAGGTCGGCGTGTCCTGGCTGGAAGATCAGAGGTCCATCGGTCGGGTCAAAGGCGCAATAGGGCTTGGCTGTGTCATGTTGCTGTTCGCAACGGCCTACATCTTCCGCGGAGATCTGATCGACCAGGCCGACTTCCTGAGCGGAACGGTCATGCTTCCGCTTGGCGGTGCGCTGATTGGCGTGTTTGCTGGCTGGGTGGTGCCAAAGCGTATTCTGGAGAACGAGCTGGGCACCGGTACGCATTTGAACATTGTGCTGTTCTTGCTGCGATTTGTAATCCCAATCTTTATCACGTTGATCCTGATCAGCGGCATTTATGCCAAGTTTGCTGGCTAACCGATTGAGCGAAAGACCAAAAAAAGAGGCTCCAATGGGAGCCTCTTTTGCTTCGTACTTATGGGATTGGACTAGCGTCCGAGCTGAATGGCGAAATCATCCGTCGCGTTGATGAGCGCATTGACTATGCCCGGTTCGAGACTGGAGTGCCCGGCATCCGGAATGATGTTGAGCCGTGATTTCGACCAGGCTTTGTGAAGCGCCCAGGCCGAGGAAAGCGGGGTGACGACGTCATACCGGCCGTGGACAATCACACCTGGAATATCGGTCAGCTTCTTTGCGGCTTCTTCTAATAGCCAGCCGTCATGAGGGAAGAACCCACCATTATAAAAATAATGGCATTCGATCCGGGCGAAGGCGTCAACGAAACTGTGATCGTCAAATCGTGGTGGACGGACGGCTGGGCCGCGAATCGATAGCGTTTCGCCTTCCCAGCAGGCCCAGGCGCGGGCCGCATCGAGTCGCTCCGCTTTGTCCTCAGACATCAGGCGACGATAGAAAGCGTTCAGAAGATCGCCGCGTTCTTCTTCCGGAATCGGTTCGATATACCGGTCATAGGCGTCCGGGAAAATCCGGCTTGCGCCTTCCTGATAGAACCAGTTGATCTCCGCTTTTGTGAGCAGAAAAATACCACGCAAAAGAAGACCGCTGACACGCTCCGGATGCGTGACGGCATAGGCGAGAGAGAGGGTGGAGCCCCACGATCCGCCAAACACCAGCCACTTCTCAATGCCGAGCGATTCCCGAAGCTTTTCAATGTCTTCGATCAGGTCCCAGGTCGTATTCTGTTCCAGTGAGGAATACGGCGTCGAGCGCCCGCAGCCGCGTTGGTCAAACAGGACAACGCGGAATTGGCGTGGGTCAAAGAAGCGGCGCATTTCAGGACTGGCGCCACCGCCTGGACCACCATGGAGACCAAGGACCGGAATCCCTGATTCAGGACCACTGTCCTCCCAATATAATTCATGAATGTCCGAAACCTTGAGGCGTCCTGCGCGTCTAGGTTCGGTATGAGGGTACAGCTTGCGCCGGGAAACAGGTTTTGTGTTCATGCCTGCTTCACCTATACAAGGTCACTATAGAGATAAAGACTGGACGTGAGCATCATCTACCGGTTACCACTATTATTGGGCAAAAAAGAAAGATTTGGGCGAAATGGTCTTGCGTAGCATTGGCGTAGCTGCACTTGCATTCTTTTGCGCGGGATGTGCAACGGTTTCAATGAAACCGGCAAACCTTACCGCTTCCTTCTCGAAACCAAAATCCGATCTTGAAAAAACTGCCGTCGCCTATTGTGACGTAGCTCAGGAGAATGGCTGGGTGCAATCGGCGTCCGCCATGGACCTTCTCCAGCGAACACTTTTTCCCGGCGCGGACGATGGTGCCAAGGAGCCTGAGGCAGAATATTTCCAGACCATTCAAGCTGAAACCGGGGCAATCACTGAAATCGAACAGCGCCTCGTGACAGACATTGCAGATGCGCACAAACGTCTCACAGATCTGAATACGCTGGCTGGTGCGTTTCTGGCTGAGAAAGTCGTGATCGCCCGGTCAGATGTCTCCGAATTCGAAGAAGCGCTGATTGCAGCCCGGAAGTCTCACCGATCTTTTGAAGTGGCGCAGGGCATTCTGGAGAAGCGCAATGTGAGTGCGAAGAGCTCCTCTGATGCGCTCCGTCAGTTCGACGATGAAATCCAGCGCTCCAAATCCATTGCTGACCGCCTGGTTTCGGCCTGGCAGGACGAAACCGCGATCACTTCGTAAGGCGCAACGCCGCTTAGCGAACCGCTCTGAGGCCCGTAAAGGCCAGCCAGCCCCATCCTACAAGCATAAGCACACCGCCGATTGGCGTGATCGCACCGAACCAGCGCGGCGCGCCGAGTGCCATTGCGTAGAGCGTGCCGGAAAAAATCATCACGCCGACAGCGGCAATCATGGCGGGCGCATCAAAACCCTGCAGGCCTGCGCGTCTGGCGACGCCGAGACCCGTGATGAGGACGGCATGAACCAGTGCATAGAGCGTTGCGGTTTCCCACCAGCCTCTTGAAACGTCTGTCAGCCGGCCCTCAAGGCCATGCGCGCCGAATGCGCCGAGCGCCACAGCAACAAATCCAAGCAATGATCCAATGAAGAGTGTGGGCATGGCGGGCCTCTTTCCTGTTTCGAGTTTCGGCATTTAATATAGTCGGTGGGGTGTAATCTTTCAGCCGATCCAGAGATATCTTTGTGTGAGCGGACGGTTTGAGTGGATTGTAAAATGGCGACACCCGGAAAGCGAATTCGGCTGTTGGTCGCTGGTCGTCGCGATGAGGCTGGCAGAGTGGGAATGTTTATCCTAACTTGCCCTCAGACGAATGGCGCGGGACATCTCCATTGAGCGAGTTTTTTGTTGAAGAGGAAGCAGATCGCGTCGTGCTAAGGGTCACGGGGGATTGGACGGTTAAGACCGCCAATAAGCTGGACCACAAGCTGAGAGACGTCGATCTTCCTGATTCCAATGATGTGATCCTTGATGTCACTGAGCTGGGTCGGCTGGATACAGCCGGTGCCTGGCTGATTGAGCGCACGCTGGGCTCAGCGGAGCCTGCTTCTCAACAAGGCTATGAGGTGAGGGGGAAGCACGACTCCGCCGAGGCGCTGCTCAGCCTTGTCTATGAGCGGCGGGAAGAGTGCCCGCCAGCCGAGCCGCATCGGTTTACGATTGTCGATTTCTTCGCCCGCATTGGCAGGGGCGCGGTTCACTTCTGCAAGGAAGCGCTGGAGACCCTCAGCTTTATCGGACAATCTGTCGCCAGTACGGTGAAGCTCCTTCTTCAGCCACACAAGATCCGCTGGACCAGTGTTGTCTCTGTGATGGAAGAAGCCGGGCTGGATGCGCTGCCGATCATCTGTTTCCTGTCATTCTTCATCGGCATCGTGATTGCATTTATCGGCGCGACAATGCTGCAGCAGACACTAGGCGCGACAGTATTTACCGTGGAGCTGGTCGGTTGGGCGATGATGCGCGAGTTTGGCGTAGTGCTGACCGGCATTCTGCTGGCGGGGCGGACGAACAGTTCGTTCACGGCGCAGATTGGCTCGATGAAAATGCGGCAGGAAGTCGATGCCATGCGGACGCTCGGGCTCAACCCGATTGAAGCGCTCGTGACGCCACGCATCCTGGCCATGCTTATCATGACCCCGTTTCTGACCTTCGGTGCGACGCTGTCAGGCATATTTGGCGGTATGATGATTTCCTGGCTGGCGCTGGATATCTCGCCCATCCTTTTCATTGCGCGTACGCAGGAGCTGGTGACGATCCAGAACTTCTGGGTGGGTATGTCCAAGTCGCCGATCTTTGCGCTGATCGTAGCCGTGGTGGCCTGCCGTCAGGGGCTTCAGGTGGAAGGCGATGTTCAGTCGCTGGGTCGGGCCACGACCGCGAGCGTGGTGCACGCCATCTTCCTGATTATCGTCGCTGACGCCATCTTCGCCATGATCTACATGGAGCTGGGGATATGACCGAGCATGTCATTGAGGTGAGGGGCTTGAGAACTCAGTTCGGCGACCACGTTGTGCATGATCAGCTCGATCTGGACGTTCGGCGGGGCGAAACGCTTGGCGTGATTGGCCCATCTGGCTGTGGCAAGTCTGTGCTTCTGAATGAAATCGTTGGTCTGCTGGAGCCTGCTGAGGGAAAAATCCGGGTTTTCGGAGAGGTTCTCGACGAGATTTCCACCGCGGACCGGCAGGCGATTGAGCGGCGTTGGGCGGTGATGTTTCAGGATGGTGCCCTGTTTTCCAATTTGACGGTGCGCGAGAACGTCATGGCGCCAATGCGCGAGCACACAGACTTTTCCCGAGAGCTGATGACGGAACTGGCGGATCTGAAGATCCGTCTGTCGGGCCTGCCTTCTGACGCCGCCAACAAACGCCCCTCAGAGCTTTCTGGCGGTATGAGAAAGCGCGCAGCCCTGGCACGCGCTCTGGCCCTCGACCCTGAACTGATCTTCCTGGATGAGCCGACGGCGGGGCTGGACCCCATTACGGCCGGGCGGTTTGACAGTCTTGTGCGCCAGTTGAGTGAGCTATTGGGGCTGACCGTGTTTCTGGTGACCCATGACCTTGATACGCTGAGCGCAACCTGTGACCGGATTGCGGTGTTAGGCGATAAGCGCGTCAAACACATCGGGCCGCTATCTGAGGTCGCGCGCATTGATGATCCGTGGATCGAAGAATATTTCAGCGGTCCTCGCGGCCGAGCGGTGGTCTGAATGCAGTATTTTTATCAGGTATCTCGAATTAGGGCACAGCTGAACTGTGACGCCATCTCGACCTTTGGTGGGCGGAAGACTAGGTTCAGTCTTGGAAATGTCGGGTCGAACTACGATCGGGGTGAACGCTAATGGAAACACGCGCGAGCTATGCGCTGATCGGCGCCTCGTTGCTGCTGGGCCTCGCAGCCCTTGCAGCGTTCGTACTCTGGCTCGGACAGATGCAGTTCAATCGCGCCTATGCCGAATACAATGTGGTATTCGATGGGGCGGTGAACGGATTGTCCGAAGGCGGGCAGGTCCGCTATCTCGGCATCAATGTTGGCGAAGTGATGGATCTGTCGATCAATGCCAATGACAATCAACAGGTGATTGCGAGAATTCGTATCGAGGCGGAGACGCCAGTACGCGAAGATTCCAAAGCTTATCTCGATTTTGCGGGCCTGACGGGTGTAACCTTTATTCAGATTCGGCCCGGTTCGCCAAGCGCTCAGCGGCTGCCCGTCCGGATGGGCGAAAATCTGCCAGTGATCGATACTGAACGCACGCAGCTCGAAGAGATCTTCGAGGGCGGACAGGACCTTATGGCGAATGCGCAGGTGACGATTACACGCCTGAACTCGCTTCTGAACTCTGAGAACACCGAAACCTTTTCTGAAATCCTCAACAATATCGAGGCGCTGACGGGCACGCTGGCCAATGATGAAGACCTTGTCGCAGGCGTGACGCGGGCGCTCGAAGCGCTGGCGGATGCGGGCGACGCCGTTGGAGACGCAGCAGACTCCTTCAATCAGGTTGGATCCAATGTGCAGGTCAGCCTCGACGATATTACCAAAGATGTTCAGGCTCTGATTGCCGATGCGCGTGAGGCGGTGAAAACCGCAGAGCAGGCAATTGTGGAAACCCAGGATGGTGTGATGACGACCATCGATTCCATTCAGGCGCCAACGGCCAAGACTTTCGAAGAGATCAATCGTCTGTCATCTGAAATGCGCCTTCTCGTGCGCCGGCTCGACAATCTGGCGCGCGAGATTGAACAGAATCCACAGTCCTTCATTCAGGGACAACCCAAGCCTTACAGGGAGCCGACCAAGTGAGCGCCAAACGCTATCTTCTTCTGCCGATCATTCTGGCGGGGTGCGTATCGGTTCTGCCTGAGCCTGTGGTGCCCGATGGACTGTACCGCCTTACCAGCGCGACCAATCAAATCGCCGCATCAGAGCCTGTTTCTTTGCCGGCAAGTCTGGCGGTCTTTGAGCCGTCAGGGTCGGACCTTCTTCTCGGCCGGTCTCTGGTCTTCGAGGAGGCGGATGGCGCATTGAAGCTGCTATCGTCTGCCGAGTGGAGCGAAGCGGCGTCACGCCAGTTTCAGTCAGCGATGATTGACCGGCTTTCCAGTCCCGGCGATGTCGACAGCCCTGCCGTGTTCAGCGACCGTTTCGGCGCTGTCGCGAAGTATGAGTTGCAATGGGAAATCCGCGATCTTGTCATTCGTGATGACGAGGCGGTTGTTTCCCTTCGCGGCCTGGTCTCGCAGTTCCGGTCCGGTGAGGTTCGGTCATTCGAGGTGACAGTTCGTGAGAGCTATATCGGTTCACCTGGCGTCGAGGGTGTGAAAGCGCTTATTAAAGGCGCCCGCGAAGCCGTTGACGGTATTGCCGTTCAACTGCCAGACCTGATGAACTCAATGCAGGATCAGCCTGAGCGTTAAGCACGCCCCCGAAGGGCGATTATCTGCTATTGCTCGGTCAGGACTGATCTGGCCGTATCCAGAAGCAGATATGCTGTGAGACGTGGCGAGGCTGGCGCGCGGCTTTTATCACACTCACTCAGAGCACGAAGGGCGTCAGTCGCTTCGGTTTTAAGGAAGCGGTCTGCAGACGCCTTGAAACGCGCGTCGTCTTCCATTCGATAGGTGAGAGTCTGGACTGCCGAGCCTGCGAATTCACGCACGGCGCGACGGCGCTGACGTTCACCCTTTCGAGAGGCCGCTGACACGCGTCGGGTTTCCTTCGCGGAGAAAAGGTCTTCCAGCTCCACGCCAGCATCTTCAATCTCTGAGCGGATATGGCGAGCGGATTCGTCACGCTCTTCTGGCTCTGCTTCGAGCCCGGAAAGGAGATCTTTCCAGGAGATGCCCATTTCTTTTTCTGCAGCCCGGTCAAAGGCGAGGTCGAAAATTGAAGCGGAGGCATTGTCTGATGAGGCGCTCTCCTGGAGTACGTGTGTACCACCGCCGTTTCCGCCATTCGGTTTTGGCGGCGAAGGGCGACGGGCCTCCTGAGGTGGTTGCTCTTCTGTTTTTTTCGCGGTCGCAGGCTTTGGCTGATCTGCGGTTTTTGCGGGTGTTTCGTCGTCGAAAATGTCTGCATCTTCGTCAGAGGCTTCTGACGGTGTTGGCACAGGAGCGGGTTTTTCGACAGGCGGTGAGGCTGGTTGCGCATAACCCGGTGCTGGAGTGTGGCTTTGTGCTGGTGCCGGAGCGGGGGCGGGCGGCAGTTCAGGTGCGTAATTGCCATGAAGGAAGGCGGTGGCACGTTCAATTCGCTGACGCGCCTGTTCAAGGCTTGCTTCGGTAACAGAATTGGCTTTGGCGGCGGCTTCATCGATCTTCTTGATGAATTCTGCCACGCGCTCTTCAGTGCGCCGGGCTTCTTCGCTGGCTGCATCTGACGCCGCTTTGGTCGAGACCTGAGCCTGAACACCAGCGGCCTTCAGCTCTCCCATGGATTTGAGCGCTTCGGCAACAGCCTCACGGGCCTGTTTGCGGATGAATTCGGAGGCTTCCCGCGTGCCATCGAGCGCGCTGGCCACTGCGGCATTGAGCGCGTCGCCAGTCTCAGTCGCGGCACCGGTGGCCATCTTGCTGGCCTTGATGGCTGTATCAACGGTACGCGCCGATTCTCCCAGGCGGCCTGACATGATGTCGATATTTTCAGCCAGTCTCTGTGACCGCTTTTCTGCTTCGGCTGACATTTCGCCAAGCATTTCCAGGCGTTCGCCAAGCTGACGTCCGGATTCATCGAGCGCTTTCAGGCGTTCATCCACGGCCATATCGGCTTTGGCGACTTCCTGCTGCGCCAGGCGGGCGGCTTCAGCCATTGTGCGCGCCTGACGGGGGATCGCCTCTGAAATGGATTCGGTTTGTGCTTCGACGGCGCTCGTCAGCTCTGCCAGAGCCTGACGTTCTTCGGCCAGCTTGCCGAGCATGTCGGCTATGCCGTCCCGATTGCGCGCGACGAATTCGTCAATCGACTGACGTTCAGATTTGAGGCTCTCCTTGAGTGAACTCAGGGAGGCGTGTGCCTGCTCAATCGTTTCGTCGATACGGGCCGTCTCGTCATGAACGCTTGTAGCCAGACGTTTCACACGGTGGGTGGTGGTTTCCGTCGGCATGAGCAGCAATTGCGACGCCCGCAGGATCAGCGCATTGGCGCGTGCGGAGCGCTGTGACTGGCGGGCCAGAAGGCCTGCCAGAATGATCGCAATTGCAGGGCCGGAGAGCAGCACAAATCCGGCGAAATACCAGATAGGCTCCAGCGCAAGGAAAGCCTCAAAGCCAAGCCAGGCCGCGGCAATCAGAGCCGAACCGAGATAAAGAAGCGCCGCCGCGACAATAGCGGCGG
>CETS01132908.1_pt1 | contig 45694 bp, 38 predicted proteins | sample 356391 | NCBI WGS metagenome assembly CETS01 (sample SAMEA2622673, study PRJEB7988) | marine metagenome | isolation source: saline water (ENVO:00002010), including
GCTTACGCGTAGTTTCAACCAAATGCGGAAGATCCGCAATCGGCCCATTGTCGGACTTCGCGGTGGTTTAGATGAGGCAAGGGACAAAACGCCTGCGCGCCTGTGCAATCAACCGCGGTTTTTCTTACCCGTTGATTTGCGTTGCACCGCTCTTGGAGGGTGACGGACAATGGGGATCTTGCCGATGATCGGACTGCTGAAAAGTCCGTTCTCTTTTGCCAACTCTTCGCGTGTCACTTCCCCAGATTCCAGCCTGCGAGCGTCTTCATCCCGCGAAAATTGTTTATCGGCTCGATGCTTCTCAATCGTCCACTTTGGCTCTTCGTCACACATGGGGAAAACTCCGCGCTGCCTTCGTTAAAATAAGAGGCGTTTTCTCCACCCAGCGCAATCGGCTTATCGCTGAGCGCCCCCAATTTTCGGAATTACAGTGTCAGCACCCATCCCGCTTTCAGCACCAGATCTGCCAACGGGAGGCAGTCTCGCCGAATGGCAGCTATCGGGTCGGAAGCGGAATGGCTGCTTTTCGATAAGATAAGCCGAAAGCAGACCGGCAGCTAGCGGCCCAACGAAGGACGTTACAATGGGGCCGCAAGCCCTGCGTCAGCTCTCGTCTTGCTAATCGCCCAATTGTAGCTTTATTCCGGTGCCGCGGTGGTCGTTGCAGCCAGTATCACGCGAATGGTCTCGTCTGGCCGATCCCACATCGGGAAGTGTCCGCTACGTTCGAACCAGTGCAGCGTTGCTTGAGGGAAGGCTTTCATCGCGCGGTCCGCCTGCTGCGGTAAACACAGCCGATCCTTGCGTCCCCAGCCGATGACAACGGGCGCATCCGTCGCCGCAGGGCCCTCTTGCATTGCGCCATTGGCGAGGTCCTTCACAAGCGAATTGACGGTGCGCGTATTCGCCAACGACTTCAGTTCACGTGCGACGAATGCCGGATCGAGCGCCCACGGCCTTGCAGAAAGCTGGGCCATGAGTGCGGTCCGTCCTGCGACATTTCCGGTGATGGCAGAAAGCGCCGGTCGCAGTGCGCGAACCAGTGCAACCGAAGGCGTTATCGTGGTCTTGAAGAAAGTCCGCTCCCACCCCTGCCAAAAACCGCCCGGGTCCAGTGCGACAACCGCGCCCGAGTGGCCGCGCCGCGCCATCTCGAGCACCAGGCGAGCTCCCAAGGAGCTTCCAACCATGTCGATACCTGTGAGACTTTCCGCGCTAAGCCAGTCATCCAGACTGCGCGCGAGTCCTGCAAACGTGCCGCTGTCGTTCTCTTCGGGCGTCTGCCCATGACCAGGCAGATCTACGGCAATAACCTCCCTGGCTTGAGAAAGCGCAGGCGAGATCGTGTCCCACGAACGAGAGGTAGCCCCCAGCCCGTGGACAAGGAGAAGGGGTTTTCCGCGCCCCGTGCGCGTATGGTGCATGGTCATATTATAGCAACGCCTCGCACCGGCTTATGGCCCCGCGAATGTCTATTTTGCCGAAGGTGAATTCAAAAGCGGACAGCCCGCTTCCGGCCCAAAAGCCGCGATTAGGGGGGCTGGCGCTGAATGTCTGGAATTGGGCCGGAAGGAGACTTTCCGCTTTTAGTTCTAGAATGAGAATATCTGCCGGCTGTGCGACGGCCGCATAAAAACCCGCACGACATTGCGACAGCTTTCCTGTGGTTCGATAGTGAGCTGCCTGACGAACGACAGAGAGGGACAGTTCCACCTGAGGGAATCTTCAACGAAGAAAGGCAAAGAAAAAATTCTCACCAAAATGGTATTATCGACTTCTATTTTTACGCGGGCACTACAATTGTGGCGCAGTCGCCATTTTTCAATTCACTCATCGGAAAAACGTTTCGTGGCGGCATGTATTTTCATAAACGGTTCCGTCTGGCGCAGGACGCCAGCGTCGACGATTTCGGCGCTCCGCCCACGTACGAGGGTAAAGCTGACGAGCGATCCGCCGGAGACCGAAAATGGCATGCCGCCCAGGAACGTCCAGAAGTTCTTCTTCGCGTAGGCCGAACCGCCCGCCATTTCCGCTTTCAGGATCAGCATCGGTGTGCTCTCGTCGATCAGGCCATCGAGTTGCCCTTGGCGCGCGACCATCGCAAGTGGGACTGAGCCCTTTTCATTCGGCGTTCCGAGCTTCACGAGAAAGGCATCGAACCGCGCGACCGCCTCATCGAGCCTGGCGATCTCGGGATCGGTTTTGGCCTTTTCTGCGCTCATGGCCCTTTTCTGGTCGGCCGATCTGCTTGCGGCGCGGTCGCGTAGGGTTCCGGCTGTGTTGAGCCTTGCGAGCGCGGGATTGCCCTCAATCTCGAGGCGAGGCTGCAGGAGCGATGGGGACACGATCGGCCGGTCAAGGCAGCGGGCGTTCGCCTTTTCGATAAACGACCTTACCAGCAGCGCATCGCTCTGGCTCACGTCAAGCGCGCTCAGCTTGTAATCCGAACGAAACAGGTTTGCCAGCGCCGACAGCACCGTGGCGGCCGCGGGCAGTCCCATGACCCCGGCGGAGATGGTGCCATCGCCTGCCGGAAGCGCGCGCACGAGTTGCGCCTCGATCGATTCCAGCTGCATGCGGAACATGTCGTAGGCATCGAAGTTGGGCACCGCCTGCTCGGTAAACACCAGCAGCGGTTTCGCCTCGGTGGTATATGCGGGACAGGCCTGCCCCGTGGGCGGGATGCTGCAGGCCGCCATGCCGCCCCCCGGGGCGAGCTGCGGGCACACCCGCTCGACGATATGCGCGGCCAACCGGCTCGTCGCGGCGGACGCGAGCAGCGTCGCCTCCAGCTTGCCGCTGTTCGCCCCCACGTCGACCGTTCCGGCGGTCTGGTAGCTTGCGAGGGGGCCGAGGTGCGCCTGCGCCGCGGCGGCTTCTGCTTCCGAGCGCGCCTTGTCGGCGGCATACTTCGCGCTCTCCGCCTCGAACCGCGCCTTGTCGGCTTTGGCGGCGGTGATTTCCGGCTGCTCGGTCTCCTGCGCCAAGGCCGGTGCCACGAGCGCAGCCTGAACCGCCAACCCGACCGTGAATGCAAGCACAATGCGCATTTTTGTCCTTTCCTTTCCCGTGTTTCCGGTCACTTGGCCCGGACAAGATCGGTGATGTCGGCGATCGCGATGTCGACTGGGTCGGTCGGGATCGCCCGTATGCCCTGCGGTTCGACCTCTTCGAGCGGAATGAACTGCATGCTCCCGCCGATCGGTCCGGCAGGGCAGATCCTGAGTTCGCCCGAAGCGCGCGTGCCGAAAATCCATGTCGCGCCGTCCTTGGCGCGTTTGACGGCCTTGAGGTTGTCGCTCGCAACGTCCGCGCCGTTGGCGCAGGTCAGCGTGGGCAAGTATTTCGCGGTGCCGAGCAAGGTGCGGGTCGAATCCCCCTGCCCGAAAGTCACCCGGTCCACCGTCCAGGTCAGTGCCTGCGGGATGTCGAGCGCCGACCTCGACCGGATCGCCGCCCGATCTGCAGCGTCCTCGAGCAAGTCGCCGCTGTAAAGCAGCCGGTTCTTGATTTTCAGCGGCTCGCTTTCCCACACCGACGAGAGCAGCGCCGCGCCGAACGTGACGAGCGGAGTCGCCTGCGAGGTGCCGCTGACCTGCTGCGGATCACCGTCCGCATCGAGCCAGGACTCGATCCTGCATCCCGGCGCAGCGATATCGACGTATTTCTCGCTGCGGTTGCTGAACTGCGAAAGCGTCGCCAGCCCGCCTGCGTCGTCGAGAGAAGCGACCGTCAGCACGTTGCGCTCCGCGCCGCCTAGGTTGGCGGGATAGAGATCGCGATCGTCGCTTTCGAGGCTGCCGCCGTCGTTCCCCGCCGCGGCGACGAACAGTGTCATGACTTCGCGCTCGATCGCTGCCTTGATGTTGTCGCCGACCCATGTCCCGGGACGTGCGTTGAAGGCCACGCTCATGTTCACGATCTTGCGACCGTCGATTTGGCGCAGCATGTCTCCCAGGTCGCGGTCGGTCCCGGGCAGCAGGGCCCGGCTACCGTTGCCTAGGTTGGCGATCACCAGCGTCAGCCAGAACTTGCCCGCGGTCCCATCGAAGTGAGATCGGTAAGGGACGAACGTCGGCCCGCCCAGCGCCAACCCTGCCACGTGCGTGCCGTGCCCCGAGACCGGATCGACGTCCGTCGCCCCAAAGTAGCTCCCGTCTCCCTTACGGTTCCAGTAGTTCAGTGGGTTGATGCCCGTCCCGCTGAGCGTGGGTCCGAAGCCACTGCGCCTGTCGAACTGGACCGTGTCGAACAGCTTGCGCGGAAAGCGCGGGGATTCGGCGACCCGGCCGTCCACGATCTGGGGACACCCGTCGGGGCCGCACGGGGCCCCGAAAAAGCCGTTGTCGACGATCACCACGGTGACCTTGTCGACCGAGCCGGAAATGGCCGCCCGCGACCACTTGTACGCGGCATCGACCGCCGCCGCATCGAACGGGTAGCCGGCCCCGTCGCCGCGCGAACATGGCGCGAAGGTATTCTGGGTCGACCCGATCGAGCCGGGCTCCGCGAAGCGGACGGGCCCGATGATGACGCCCGCGCGTTCGGCGTCCGCCCGGACCGCCCCCCGGGTGAGCTGGGTGATGCGATCGGCGAACGTCGCCGCGTCGAGCGTTTCGGAGACGAGGACCGTGGGTGCCGTCGCGCGCGACAGCGTGATGACCTTGCCTTCCTGCAGCGTGCGCGCCTGCGCCAACGTGACGCCCGATCCATTGAAGAACTTAGCGAGGTCCGAGCGCGAGGAAGCCTCGGTCCCCGTGGCGCGCGCCTTGATCTCCGTCAGCGTATCGCCCTTACGGATCGTGTACGGAATCTTCGCGGCCTCGGCCACGAAAAGGCACGCGGGCCATTTGATCGTGTAGGCCGCCATGCCCGGTCGCGCGTCGGGCGCAACCGCGATGTCGGGGTTACGGCGCTGTACCGCGTCGAGATAACCGTCCTGCAGAGATCCGCATTGCGCGACCGCGATCTCGCGCATCGACATCGTCGCCGCTTTGGGGGTGCGGGCTGGGTCCAGCGTGGTGGCCTTGGCGTTCGCCGCGACGAACGCGACCGCTTCCGCTTGCGGGGCGCGGTCAATCGCACGCGCGACTAGCGTCCGGGCTTCCGCGTCGTCTATCGGCTGTCCGGCGATTTCCTGATCTTCGCCGCCGCCGGCCGGCTGCGCCGCTGCGCCGCTCGCCAGCATAGCGCAGCCCAGCGCGACCGCGGCTAGCGAACGGTGCATTACGGGCGGCATCCCGCCTGCCCCGGACTAAGCTGGTATCCGCACACGTCGCGGTTTGCCGACCCGGCCGTCCAGTCCTGAAGGAAGTCCCGGAACGCCTCGGTGCCCAGCGAAGCCACGAACGACAAGTACTCGTAACCGACCCCGCGGGGCAGCGCGGTGACCATAGAGTTCACGCCGATCACGCGCCGCAGCGGTCCCTTCTGCTGGGCTAGGCTGGCCCCCGCGATCGCCGGACCGCCCGAATCGCCGGGACACAGCACCGGTTCGTCCTGCACGGACCGAGTCCTGATGTAGGCCCCCGCATCGCTCCTGTGGTTGCGTACGCCGACGGCATCGACGCGGGCATCGCCCATGCGCAGCTTTTCCGCCCCCGGTGCGTCGGTCGCATCGAACACCAGCATGCCCGCGGCGACGCGGATGCCGGTGCAGCCATAGCCAGTCAGCAACATCTGGCTGTTGGTGCCGAGCATCGGCGTGGTCGCGATCGTTTCGGTGGTGATCCCTGGCTCCCCGTCGAGTTCGCACAAGGCGAAGTCCTCGCTTGCGCGGGGCACGTCGTACGCTACGCGGTCCGCCGCGATGTAGGCGGGGTGCATTGCGCAACCGCTGAGCCGATATTGCGAGCCCGCGATGTTGATCCGTCCACCCACCGTCGCTGCCTTGTCCGCCTTGTATGCATCCACGCAGTGCGCCGCGGTCAGCAGGACGCGCGGGCCGACCAGCGTCGCAGTGCAGAACCCCCCCGAAGGAAGCCGCGCGATGAAGAGCGACTGCCAGGCGTCGAGATCGACCTTGGTGCTGCCGTTGACGAGCTTGGTTTCGGCCGAAGGGAACAAGTCGGGCGCGCTGTCGAACGTCAGCTCGCCCGGTGCGGTCGGTGCCGGGCGCTGGGTCATGATGGGTTCGGGTTGGTCCTGCGGGGCCGCGGCGGACGGTAAGCCCAGCGCGAGGATCGCGGTTAAGACCGGGACGAGGGCCCTTGCAGCGCGGCTCACTGCCGCACCAGGTCGATCGATCCGACGACCGGCTCGGCGCCGTCCGCGACTGAAGCGAGCGGCACGATCGTGACCTGCGTTTCGGCACTCAACAGGTCCCGCGCGCGCAAGTCCACAATGCGCTCGGTGATATCGAAGTTCGGCCCGTGACCTCCGTGAGCGTGCCCGTCCGTGGCGCCGAAGAACGAGAACGTCCCGAGATAGCGCTCTTCCCGCTCAGCCGCGCTCGCATCGGCGGGAAGGTCGATATAGGCTTCGTAGAGTGTGCCCGGGTTCAAGTTCGCCGAAAGGTCGCGCAGCACGAGCAGCGCGCGCCCTGTGGCGGTGGCCGACAGCACGCTACCGGAAATCGCTCCGTCGACTGGGGTCATGCGCATCGTGACCGTCACCGGCTTGTCCAGCGTAACCGATCCCCCAGTCGCCACCGTCCTGGACCGACCCCCGGCGGTCCCCGCACTGATCGGTCCGGAGGGCGACGGCGGCAGGCTGTCGTACCGATAACCGAGCGCGGCCGTCTCGCCGACCGCGTTCGCTTCCCATTCGACCGGCTTGCCCGCGACTTCGGGACCGGCGAAGAGGAATTTGCCCGGGCCGATCTGGTTGATCCCACCCGCGGCGTTCCAGGCGGCCCAGATCCGGTCGATGTTGCAGTGATGGAGCCAGAAGATTGGATCGTTGGCTGCGGTCGGGACCCGCCCCATATTGGTGCCGTCGCCGATCCCCGTGTGCACGTTGCCGTGCAGGCCCTGGTCCAGCGTCGAGCAAAAGCCGGTCGGCCCCGCATATGTCGGGCGCTTCATGGCATCGAGCCCGTATGGGTCGCCGCGCGAAAGCTTGTCCATCGGTTCGCCCGCGTTGATGTTCACCAAGCCGGTGTTGCGGTTGGCGCGGTAGAGCGCGTTACCCACCGCCGTCCCCGTCCGGAAGGCGGCGGGCAGGCTGCGCCCTCCGGGGCGCGTGTAGTCCCAATACGGCAGGGTGAACGTCTGGTCATTCAGTACCGCGCGGCAGATGTCTTCGAACGCGAGGATGTACATCCGGTGCCACGGCAGGAACATCGCCGGGTTCGATCCGGGAAAATGGCCTTGGCAAGTGTTCCATGTCGCCGAGGCGAGGCTCTTAATAGCCGAGGGACCGTGTCCGTAGATCCGGTCCAGCTCGGCCTGTTTGGTCGCGGGAACCGCGTGGATATACCACTGGAAGGTCCAAGACCGGGGGCTGCCGACTGCGGTCGACGCGGCGTTCATCCGGCGGACGGCTTCGGCATATTTCACTGCCATCGCCGCGCCCGCAGGCGTATCAACGGAATAGCGTATCGCAAGAGCAGCGGGTTGGGCGAACAGGCGAGAACTTGCCAGGAAGGGGAAGGCCCCGGCAACACCCATGAATCTACGTCGCCCGATTCTCATTGCTCCTCCCCCCAACAAACAACTACAAACGGCGACTCCGATTTTCAAAATTCGTGAAAACGTCGCCGATACTGTTTGAAATTTCAAGGTCTTTTTTTCTAGAGATTAAAAGGACCTCATTTGTCCAACTTCTTGACTGAACATCACCGCAAATGGTCCTAGTCTCGGATCGTCATATTGACGAACTGCAAGAAGTGGGCCGGTTGCTGACTGTCTGCTTGCGGGTCATTCCATTGAAAAGCGGTCATACCGCTTCCGAGCCGATTGCGGACACCAGATCCCACCTCCGATCGTATAAGTGAAAGCTTCACACCGGTAGAGCAGGTCGCCCGAAGGGCAGCCCGCAATTCAGGAACGCTCCGAGAAATTGGCGCTCACGGTTTGGGGTCGACCTCGATCTGTACGGGCCCGAACCTATCGTGCTTCCGATGTCAAAATTCGGTGCGCTGGCCAAAAGTCGAAAACCAACTTTGTGCTGCTAGGCACCATCTTGATCGTAGAAGTCTCTCGCTTGTGGGTGGTTTGCTAATTGCGATGGCCGGTACAACTTGGTTTCGGTCGGATGCGGCACATGGCTGGCCGAGAGCCTCTCCAGAACGGTCGGATGGAGTCGAAACTCGGACTCAACTTCGCGCGGTTTGATTTTCCACGGGATCGAGAACTTGCCGATCGTCATCATAGAGGCTTCTTTGTGGTGTAAGCCGAGTGGATCGGGGTTTCGGACCAGCATGCTCTCGTTGATTTCAATTTCCGGAACACACTTCTTTAGCTCGCATACCATCCAATCCAGGGCGATATCGCTAAGCCGAGACTCATCTTCTGCATAACTACCCCCGACGTCACTGTGGCACCCCGCGAACCACACTTGATCGAGCCACTGCGGGGTCTTGCCCTCATTCTTGGCTACTTCCCGACGATCTGCCCAGACGACACGAGGAAAGTCGGCACGGTCCTCGTCGATTGAAAGTGCATGCCGAGCAAATCCCACATCGGAGTCGAGCCAGCCATCGTAATGCTCTTTGTCCCAGTAGGCGCGGTGTGTGTGCTTATAGAATTTCACCCAATGAAGAGGGTTCCACCATTGCAGAGGATTTTGCGGATCAGGCTCGAACAACCGGATCTGCGAGAGGAATGTGCGGATGTAGAATACAGACGTCGTTGCGGTAGCTAGCCCGAATGCGACTTTCCAGAATGTAGACCACTCCCAAACAATGCTAGCTGCGAGCAGCAAGGCTAAGCTAGCAAATACGATGCGGAAGATCCACGTGACAGCCGAGTTCTGAAGAGCGGCAACTGTGTCAAATACACCGATAAAGTGTGGTTGGACGTTGCCTTGGACGTCTGGTCCTTCGCTTGGCGCAGAACCGTATTTCGCGCGAAAGCGCTGACCCTTTGCCTCCCGTTCCGGCATGTATTGCTTATGCCCGCGTGGTTTCCCGGTTCCGTGAGAGTAAACTTCAAATACCGCTTCTTTCGCGATCTCGCGAAGTATTGGCCCAGCCTTCGGAAGCGGTGAGCCATCAGGAAGGTGCTGGGGTACCCCGCAAAGGTTCATCACATTCGCTAATGCCCTGACAGTGTAGGCTCCTCGGGAGAATCCGATCAGAATAACCCTGTCACCGGACACATAGTGAGCTAGGATTTTCTCATAACAGTCAACCATGTTATTCTCGATACCAAGCCCGACGGCCTGCTCGAGAGTGCGTGATATTCGGCCCCATTTGGAGCCGCTCTGCTCTCCGGCTCCCAGTCCTGGATCATAGTACGCGACCTGCTTGGAAGCTGGGATTGGAGAGTTGGGACCGGGCCGCGTAGCACGGAACATCTTGTAGACGTTCGAAAGCTCCTGATCAGGACGAATACCGCCAATCTGCCCTGTTCCGTCAGCGAAAATGAGAATGTTTTTGGTCATTGGTTTGCTTCCCATCTGTTTTGATTTTGGGGTACCAATCGGGATGAGAGGCGCGGCGCGACAGGCTCCGCGCCTCTCCGGGTTACGCGAGAGTGATCACTTCCCTCGTTCAGGATGTTTGATCCGCTCACGCTCAGTCGTGGCCGGATTTCGGTTTGCGTAACGTTCGGTTACGAAACGACCGGTCCGCGAGCTGCGGTGAGACGTCTGCGTTGGTACTCTGGCTTTGGCCATTCTAGCTTCCACTTCATGTTTGGCGGACTTTAGTCCGCTGATGAAGCAGCCCTCATTTGCGCTTAACCAAAGCCGTGCTAATGACACGGTGCTTCCCTTGGTGTTGCGTACCCCATGCACGGGCTGCGTTATGCACGAGGATTAGTGAGGGAGGCGCGGCCAGCACGCTGCGCCTCCCGAATTACAAAAGCTCCTTGTGTTTACAGAGACGCTGATGAGCCTGGATGAGGCCAGCCTGCTCGTAACGGTTTAAAAACTCTTCAACTGTCGGTGTCGTTTTCGACATGGCCTCGCGATGCCGCTTTGAGGCTGCAAGCGCCTTGTCCTGGTCGAGGTCGATGATGTTCACGATGAATTCGTCGGGATGCACCGCCTCGATGCCGTACTTTTCGAGCGTCTCCTCGGGAAAATCCTTCAGGTTGGCGGTGACGATACCATTGCATCTACCGACGATTGCTGCGGCAAGGACATGGCGATCATCCTCGTCGGGCAGTTCAAGTACATCGATGAACGGGCGATAGTTGGATACTTGAGCATCGGGGAATTGGGAGGTGAAGGTTTCCTGCAGTTCCTTGAGCTTGCCCTCGTCTATATCTTTATGGCGGCGGATTACACTGCGCCGCCACTCTTCAAGGATATCTTCCGACCAGACCGGGCGCAGCAGTCGCGCATCCGCGAACCAGAGCAAGGCTCCCCGCAGGAATGCGGGGTGCAGTACATTTGCATCGAGCAAAGCGGAGTAGCGACCGACCAGCACCGATTAATCCTCGTCTCCGACGCATTCGTCGTCCAGCAATCCCAGTTCCTCGTCGAGCTGAGACATTTTCGTCAGTGCGGCTCGACGCTCTGCAACTATCTTCTCGCGATAATTGAGGACGTCCTTTCCGAGGAGTTTGCGGTGCGTGCCAACCATCCGGTATGGCAACTGCTCCTCCTGGAGTAGTTTCACCAAATGTGGGCGGGAAACGTTCAGGAGGTCAGCAGCCTGCTGTGTCGTTAGCTCGGCGCTAATCGGGACCACAGCGACAGCATTTCCATTCCCCATTTCCACAAGCATCTTAATGATGGTGCGGAAAATGTTGGCTGGAATGGTGATGGCCTCGGAGTCCTCTTCCTTGCCTTCACCCTCCTCGGGTTCAGGCTTGAAGCTGATCGCCGTGCCTCGATCGAGCTTGGAAAATTGACGAGCGGCAACGCGCGCTGCATCGATATCTTCGACGCTGGGCTTCTCTAGGTCGCTCATGTTTACAGCCAATGCGGCCATGACGGCTCTCCTTGATGTATCTCACTCTGCATAGCGCTTATTCGAAATAAACGCAATATACGAAATAAACGAAATGCATGTGTTTGGGTTCCGGCCCTTTGCAAAAGGCGGTGTTAGTAGACGAAGTCTCGTTGCCTCGCGCGCTTGCAGGCTGGTTCAAAAGGGCGGGACGCTCTTATATCACCCAAAAGTCTCAATCGATCGGCGCCAGTCAGATGCGAAGAGTTGATCTCCAATTTGCCTCGGGACTACAGCCCAGTCCGCGCAGCGGATAGAGCATGTCGCCCGAAGGGCATCTCGAAAAACGGAAGTCTGAAGAGATCGTGCGACCCAGGCTGAGCTACCAGCGGGATAAGCGCAGCGAGAACGCCGATACGCGCAACAGGAAATGGCATTGCAAGAGCTGACGCACGAGAAGAACCAGAAGCTACTCTGACCTAATTGATGATCTCGCAGCGGTACGTGTCTGTGGGATAGGTCTCTTTGTAGCGATTCACTACTTCAAGACAGGCTTCGTAATTGTCGGTGTAACCGAAGTAAGCAGAAAGGCGATCGTTGGGCGCAGCCGACGAAGTCTTGACCAACCAAACAGCTTTGTTCCCAAGCAAGCCGACCTCATCGTTATCTGACAGTGCATCGGCAATGCGGTCGTCGCGGCGTTCATACTTGTCCAGAGGGTCAGTTCCGCCGCAGCCGGTTGCAAGCAGACCTACCATGGCAACGCAGAAGCCGACGATCGAACGCTTCCTGTTTTCTCTATTCACAAGCTTTGCCGTCCCCGTCGCGATCGAGGTGAGTTCCGTAGCCAGGCTGTCCTCGCAAGATGGGTGTTACGCCCGCCCGGCGCGCTGCATCGCAATTCGGATAATACACCGCCCCATCGCGCCGAGACACCTGTTGCTGCCCTGCATCCGCACCGCGATGACAGTGCCTGCCGCCGTTCTTCCGATCATTGTGGCAACCATCGGCTGCGAGCCCCCCAGGTGCGCATTTAAAGGTACGGCAAAAGCAAGAGCAACCAGACCTCCAACCGCGAACGAGAGAAGCAGAGTAAACTCTATTCTCATCCAGATTGACGCCGGTCTGTCATCGGCTCCCCAATCTCTCATGGCCATGTGTGCCTCCCCCAATAGCGGTCCCAACGCGCCGCCAACCACCTTGAACCATGGTACAGTTAAGATCTCCTCCACGAGGTGACACGCACCATGGGGCTGTTCGATTGCCGCCAGCTGAGCCATCTGAGATGCAGCGCATCGAAGGACCACGAACAAGGATATAACCGTGCGGCCCTAATCGGACATTAGCGGTGCTGATTACCGGAGCTATGCTGCGGGTCCGCTTTTAGGAATTGCTGGCAAAAGCCCGAACGACCAAGATGAGTGCGCATTGCTGACCGGCAGAAATTGGGCCGATTGCCGCCATCGAGTCCGGCATATTCCCCATGTTGTGAGATGAGCCGATCTCGGACTGGCCTTTTCTAAGGTGCAAAATGGCTAAAGCAGACCTCGCCGCGACGATCACGGGCCCTTAAAAATGTGTGCCTAAGGAGGCTTACCCGTTGCAGGCGCACCCTTTGCCCTTCTTGCAGTTCTTATCGCGAGAAATGCAGCTATCACCACACGCTTTGCCCTTGTTGCACACCTTACAGCAAGCCTCCGCCGCGTAGGCAGTTCCGCAAACAGGCGTTGCCGAAACGGCAAACGAGCTAAGGCTAAGCGCGAGCGCAGTAAGTACGATTTTCATTTCGATTACCCCCTAGTACGAACGACTATCGCACTTTTAGGTAGTCGACGAGTCCTTTTGCATTCGACGCCCAGACCAATTCTTGGAGAAAGAAACCAAAAGAATGATAACGCCGCTTAGTGCGAGTGCGAGGCCTATCCAGCCAGGCGCAGTCCAGCCCATGCCGGCGGTAATTGCCAAACCAGCCAGCCAAGGCCCCAGTGCATTTGCTAGATTGAAAGCGGCATGATGCAACGCCGCAGCTAAGGTTTGTGCTTCCCCCGCAACATCCATCAGGCGAACTTGAAGGATTGGTCCAAGACCGCCGCCCATACCGATCGCAAAGCAGACGATAGATAGCAGCCAAACGTTTGAGGCAACCAAAGTGAAGGCGGCAAGAAAAAGAGCACTCCAAAGGAGTAACCCGACTGCTGCGGCCTTGAGCGATATATCCGCCATCCAGCCGCCAAGCAAATTTCCCGCAAGAATGCCGAGGCCGAAGATAACGAATATCCAAGGAACCGATGAGGGCGCAACTCCAGTGTATTCGGTCAACACTGGAGCAAGGAAGCTATAAACAGCAAACAGGCCACCGAAGCCAACGGCGCCTGCGCCAAGTGTCAGTAGCACCTGCGGCCGAGCCAAGGCGCGCAACTCTCGCCGAAAACTACGTTCAGCATCGGCAGGCTGCAGTGGCGCGAGAAGCTGAACGGCGACTGCGGTTGTCAGAGCAATAGCCGACACTCCTGCAAAGACGACCCGCCATCCCACGTTAAGTCCGAGCCAGTTGGCGAAAGGCGCACCAATTACCGTGGCGACCGCAAGCCCAGCCATAACGTAGGAGGTAGCCGTTGCTCGTTTCCTCGGAATTAGTGAAGCTGCAAGTAGCGCTGCTACGCCAAAGTAAGCCCCGTGCGGAAGACCGCTGAGAAAGCGAAACGCAAGCAGGGCAGTATAGTTGGGAGCCATTACCGTCGCCGCATTGCCCAGCGAGATCAATGTCATCAGCGTCACGAGGAGGCGCCTTCTCGGCCAGCTGGCTCCGAAAAGCGCCAGTACCGGTGCGCCAACCACCACGCCCAAGGCGTAAGCGCTTACAGCATGCGCTGCGACAGGCTCGGTAACGTCGAAATCTGCTGCGTAGAATGGCAGCAGGCTCATAGCAGCGAACTCCGTCGTGCCGATAGCGAAACTGCCTAGAGCAAGAGCACTGATGACGAGTGCGATGCGACCCGTCGAAAGAGGTTCCGCGGAAGCGGTCATATGATTTGATCCGTCAGGAAGATCGAGGCGACGATGAGGCTAAATCGGAACCGTCAGCTCGACGATCAAGCCTTGACCGCACGCGGTTTCGAGAATTCTTCAGAAACTGCAGGCATCATTATTCTACGTAACATCGGTTAAATTTAGCAAATTTAAAATGCGCAGAGCAAAGCCTCCTAAAAGTTGAAGAGGCTCGAGAGCGGCCATGCGACCAGTAAAACAACCAGCACGGCTCCTGCACCCAAGGCCCGAACCGTTTTGATCCGTTCGCCCCGGCCCTTTACCGAAGGCGCGCTTTCCCATCGAACCGGCGAATGAGCATCCCGCTTGCGTTCAAAATCTTTCGGATTGTAATTCAAGATGCCCCCACTTCACGATAAAACATGAACCGAGAGGTTATTGTCGTTAATTATCAATTATAAAAAGCGCGAATTGCTATTGATTACCCATAATAGTCAGCGAACGTCTCGATCGGATTTACGCAGTGCTTGCAGCAACAAGCTATTCAATCGGATGAGGCAAGCCCAAAAGAGCGCCTTGGTGTCCAAATATTGATAGTGTCCTAGACAGCGTGTCTATCCTTTCGGGACCGCCTGCGAAGCGTGGCACATAACAATCTATAATCTACTTCCGGAAACATCGCAGTGAACGAACGCCGCGTGATAGGGTCTCCTTTGAGATCCAAGATTTCGACCAGGCCGTAAGACGGGAGCCAAGCGGTTCCATCCCAGATGAAAGCTATTGCTCGCTTACGTTCCACGATAACCGGATGGCCTGCTGTAGCATAGTAATCGAAGATAGGACGATCCAAGTTGATCTGCGGCGCCATCGGGCAAACTTATTATAAAATAAGTTTTACCGGCGTAAACTTCGGTTACCTATTTGCCCTTAGGTGTTTCCACCCAGCAGAAACACCGGTCAGGCAACAATTGGTTTTCTTGGTCTCGGCGATGCGGCGCAATGAACCGCTCTTCCTCCCTGATCATCGCGCTCAAGGATCGCTCGATACGGTCGCGGCCCTGATCTGTAAGCCGGACGAGAGTAAAACGTTTATCCCGAGCCGTTTTTTCACGGGAAAGATCGCCCCATTCTTCAAGCAAATCGACGTATCGGGAAAATGTCGTGGCTGGCACCTTGGCGGGATCTACCAAGTGCTTCATCATTATGTCCCCGCGGCCCTCCACTGTAAGAATGTAAGTCTCGATCAAGATATTCCAGGCAGGCTCGCCAAAGTATTTCTCTTCGAATGCTTTAACGCGCGCTAACCTTCTTGCCCGCTCGCGCCGCGCAGCAGCGATACATTCCTCTACGTTGCGCAGCTGCACCTCAAACACCCTCTTAATTAATTTATGGGGATTTCATGGCTCCCCTGAGCGGGATTGTTGACGACTGAGTAATAATAATTTTTTACCAAATGTGCTAGCTGCAGAGTACGCGAACTCTAAGTAATTCCACGGAATTTACCGATGCGCTAGGCTGGCCAGCTTATTCGTATGAGCCTCGTTGGTGAGGTGATGGAGCTTTCTAGATTGATCCGGTTCGATGGACTTAACGGCGCGGCTGCGGATCGATGGGGCTAGTTCGTCTTCTGTCTTCACAGGGACTGCTCTGTCCATCGGTTGCCATGTAGGAAACCGCAAACTTGACCGGCGTTCTCATGATGTTCCAAAGCGAAGCATGGTTCGTCACAGGCTCGATTCGATCAGCGACTGCGCCCGCAGTGGGTACAACCTTCGCATCACGTGCCTGAAATGCGATCACATCATTGAAGTGAACGCTGTCCTTTTCATGCAGCAGGTGGGGCCCCGCATAGCAAAGATGCCGCTGGATAAATTCGAGGATCGTGCTCGCTGCACGGCCTGCGGTCACCGAGGTGCCCACACGACGCCTTGTGAAATCAATTTCTGACGAGATCCGGACAAGTACGCGCCACAGCGCGTTCGTCGTCCCAACGTTCCACGTAAATGGCCTGTCCTCCAGCGAGTTGGTGACATGAGAGATCGGTCTCACCGGCACGGACTAAGGCCAAGGTACGTCCGTAATGATCTTCGCCCAGGCGAATGATCGAAAGTGGACCATTCCCAAATGCCTTCTGGAGGCTCCCGGTCGAAGCGAACGGGTCGCCGGGCGCGCACTGGCGCCCTCGCCGGCAATGTCCTGGCTTTTCCGGCGCATCGATCCCGAGCAGGCGTATCCGCTCATCACCGCAGCGGATAGTGTCCCCATCTGTCACGGTGCAGGAAGTCTCGATTGCAACCGCTGCCGGTAGTGGGCTGCACGCAGTACAAAGAATTGGAAAAAGGATCATGGGAAGCAGCCATATTTTCTTCAGTTGCGGCTGCAACCGTGCAAAGATCCGTAGTGTAGGTAAACGACTGATTTGCAGAAAAATTCGCTTTGCTCCGGTACGAAAACGATTTGCAGTTCCATGCGGAAGATTGAGAATCCGACGGATTTTGAAACTCCAGCGTTCATCAAACACGAGGTCGACAAAAAGTGTAAGATATTGGGTTGTCGGACCTACGAAAATTGATCGCCCTCGCCCGAACGGATGAGCGGAACGCGAGGAATGCCGCCTACTCAAATCTCCGCCGCTACCGGCCTTCCATCGCGGAGATGATATCATCAGGCAGCTCATCGAAATCATCGGGTATCTCGATCTTGCCTTTAAGCACGGCAAACATGCGATTGGGGTAGTCTAGGGGCGGTGCTTCTGCATCGAGATATTGCCGAACGATCTTCAGGTCCTCGATTTGGCCGTCCGTCATCCGATCAAGCGCGCTACGGCCGCCAAAGATCGGGGCCTCATTCGGCTTGCGCATCCATGCGTCGGCTACATCAGGGACGGGTAGCAGCGTGTTGATCGCTCGAAAGATGCCGAGAACGTAGGACATCCGCAGCTTCGTCTCTTTGCCGATCTCCGGTCCACTTTCCTCCTTCCAGGCGCGCAGCACTTCGCGATCCGGCTGACCAAGTATGGCCGCCTCTTCGTCCTCGCTCAGGCCCCAAGCCTTCGCAATTTTGAAAACTGCACTAAGCCCTCCCCGGGCACTCACATTCTCACACACGCTGCTCTCTGCCTACCTAGTCATTGATAAGCTATTCCCCGCAACCAGTATCGAGCAGGGTGCAGCGGGAAACAATAGAAATGTCCGCTTCTGGGTCGTTAGCTGACTGTTCGCTCTTGGCATATTCCTAGCTTAGTGAAAGTGTCACGAGATGGGTGGGAAGCGGACTGGCCGCTTCAGCTAACCTATTGCTTCGACGTTCTGTCCAACTTCGCGCATCTCCATGCCATCGAGCCGGATTTTACATGAACGTTCGAGGGCAGCGGTTGCCCGTTCCATCGCCTCCAACGCAGGCGGGAAAGCAGCTTGGGGCAACTCCGCACCGATGCCACTGAAGTCGTGAACGATGCGAGTTGCATGCTCCGCGGAACCGACCTTTATCGTTGCCCATCCATCGCGATCCGGCAGACTAAAATACGCGAACTGCGCGACTGACGTTCCTTCGGGAAAATGCCGTCCGCCGCTGACATAATCCCAGCGCTCAATCTCGCCGAAAGTCTCCCTGAGCGCGCGATCGATACAGTCGATACTTACCGCATCAGTAAAATCCCGATGCGCTCGAATGCCTCGCTCGGGTTCGCAGCCACTCAAAAGGATCGCGAATCCGACTAAGGCGATGGACACACCTGCGTATGGGTTTGGCTCGTTCATACCGAAAGCTTAGCCGACAAGCGAACGACCGCAATCGGGTCGTTAGCGGAATGACGGCTTTTCGCAAAAGATGGCCGAGAGCGGACTGTCCGCAAACGGCCCAAAAGCCTAGCTCCGGTCATTTGAGGTCACTTGTTACGTTTCTGAAAGCCGCCATTCGCTGCGGTTTGAATAGAAGGCTGATGTGCGCCTTCAACTGATTCATACGCATCAATAAATTGCTTGAAAATGCGGGATCATATCTATCGGAGAACAAAGAGTTTCCAGCCGTCAAGGCGGCGGGCGCAAGGGAAAGAACTCGAACGGATAGCAGAACCCGAGTTGTTCGCGGCCGAGCTCGACCTTGGTCTCGGTATGCAGGTGGATGTTCTCAGCGTTGCCTGTGGTGCCCACCTCGCCAATCAGGTCGCCGCGGTTGATCTTGCCGGGAGTAACGGAACCGGTCATGAACAGGTGGCTGTAGAGAACCGTCACGAACAGGTCGGTCGTGCCGCCGGTGTAGCGATGGCGGATCTTGGCCGATCCGGAATTGGCCCGCACTTCCGCTCCCGCCCGCTCGAGCGCCAGAAGGAACGTCCACAGCTCGTCGACCAGATCGCGCCGGCCGCTGGCGCTCGATTCGCGCGGCGCCCCGGTCAGGATGCGAAAGACCGCGAGCCGTATCTCGGCCGGCGACCTGCCGGGAACGCCCCTCAGTGCGTTGGCGAAGGCGTAGCGACCGCCCAGGTTCGCGCTGAGCCGCTCGCGATCGAGCAGAACCGCGCTCATCTCGCCTGGGAGCACATCGTTCAGTTCGCGCTCCATCCGGTCGGCAAGCTCGCGCCGCATCCGCGCCAGCTTCAGGTGCACGTTGTTGACCGCGGTAAGGTCGGTGGCGAACAGTGCCATCAGGATCAGCGAGATCTGGCGCGGATCGGTGAGCCCGCGGGTGACCTCGTCAGGTGCGAAACGGTCGTCGCGATGGGCGTCGAAATAGCGTTCGAAGTTCCGCCGCTGAACGCGCGTCCGGCCCAGCAGGCCGTAGGCCAGCTTGCCGAATATGTCCTGCCGTTCGTTGGGCTGCTCGACGTTGACGACCTCGCTGTCGGCATAAGTCAGGCTGCGCGCCATGCCGGCCGGCAAGGGCATGCGCGCGGGCACCTCGAAACGGTCGGGGCACGACAAGACGATCGGCTTAAGCGGGCCGTTCATGTCGATCGCCTCACGGCTGTGGCCGGGACGGGTGATCCACACGAACTGCCGCTGGTCGGCCACCGGCATTCCGATGTCGCGACCGATCTCGGTATGCTGGCAGGCGGCGAGCAGGCTGTGGTCGAAATTGCGGGTGTTGAGCTGCGAGTTCCCCTCTTCGAGGATTTTGTCGAGATAGGCGGTGTAGCGCTCCCAGCGCTCGGGATCGCCCGGCACGAGCATGTTGTCGGGTGCGGCGAGGCCCAGCCGCGTGTCGAGCGACGACAGCACCGTATCGCGGCGGGGCGCCAGCGCGACGGCATTGTGGCCCGCCGCCTGCGCCGCCAAGTACCGCTCGATTCGTTCGATCACCTCGCGATGCGGTGCGGCTCGCCCGGCTGCGGAGTTGGCGGCGTCAGCGGCGTCCTGCAGCCTGCGCAGCTCGCGGCGCGCCGGGACTTGTTTGTTCTCGTATATCGCCGCCCTGGCACGCGCATCCGTCTCCGCCGCACGGCACGCAATGATCTCGTCGAGCGCTGCGCGCTGCCTGTGCTGGGCATCGCGCGCGACACGCGCGGCGTCGAGCAGGCGCAAGTATTCAGTGTAGCGCAGCATTTCGGGGCTGGTCGGCGGGCGCGTGCTGGCGGCGACGATCTCGATCCGGTGCGCGGCAAGCCCGTATCGGTATTCAAGCATCGCGGTGAGCTGGCGTTCAATGAACAGCTGGTGGGGATAGTCGATGCTGTCGGTGTCGGTTGTGCACGAACGGACGATGTCCTCGAGATGGTTGCGGCCGCGTCGCAGGGGGCGGTAGAATTCGTGATTGCGGCGGCGCACTAGCGCCCGTGGCGGTCGGCGGTTCGCGGCCACCACCACGCCGAGCGCGGCGTAGCCCTCCAGCCAGTAGAGCAACCCGCGGCGGCGGGTAACGATCGCCGCCAGCCGCTCGGCGTGCAGCAGCGAAAAGAAGATCGCGACCTTGCGACTCTCCGGCGCCAAGTCCGGAACGTACGTGGCAAGAGCGGCGGGGAAATTCGCGTTGGCGTCGATCATCTCGCGCGCGAATTCGCCCATCGCCCGGGCGAGCGGGGCGGTGACGGTGAAGCGACGGCGCTCGCCCCGTGTCAGTGCCGAGAGGCCGCCACCGGCGCGGATGCGCTCAACCAGCACGCGCTCGGGATCCGTGGCGATATCGAACGATCCGCGCACGGCGGGCGGCGCCGCGCCGGCCCAGGCGCCGACCATGTCGTCGAAACTCGTCTGGCTGCCCGCGACGATCGCCCCGACCGCCTCGAGCGCGGCAAGCAGGGCGTCGAGAAACGCGGCGAACGGCGGATCATCGACCATCGCGACCCTCCCTCGCCGGCAGGATCAAGGCGCCAACTCTCGCGCTCGCCAGCGTCCCTCCTCGTCACGTTCCCATTCAGGCAAACCGGCATTGGCATCGCGCAGGATGACCAGGCTGGTGGGCACGCGTATCGTCCACGGATCGCCGGCCGGGGTGCCGTCGTCCTCGCCCTCGCCCGCGGTGCGCGCGTGGATTTCGTCGGCGATGCCGAAAAAGTCGTCGTCCTCGAGCAGCGGGATACTGCCGCCCGACCATATTTCCCCGCTGTCGAGGAAGACGCGCACCGCGCCCTCGAACCCCGGGCGCACGGGCACCACCACCCGCCCCGCGCCGCTGCGCACGAGTTCTGCCAGTTCATCGTCGGCGCTGGTGAAGTGAAGCTTGCGCACCCATTCCGACTTGCGGCCCCAGAAATAGGGATAGAGCACATAATTGAGGTGCTCCCACTCGAACGCCTGTTCGAAGAACCGCGCGTATTCCGCCTGCTTCTGAGCCTTGTCGAGATCCATGTGCGGATAGCCAGACGCATCGGTCTCGATCGCCCCGAAGGCGTCGAAATGCTGCGCCGTCAGCATCGTGATGCACGCCTTCTTGAGCTCGTCGATAACCACCTGCCGGCCCATCCGGCGCTGGCTCCCGGTCACCACCAGGCCCTGCGCGATGGCCTTGGCGGCGAGCTTTTCCTGATAGGACGACACGAGCAGCCGGTGCGCCTGCTGGAGCGCGGCGAAGGTATCCACCTGCCAGGCCTGCAGCGCATTGTCGGTCAGGCGGCAGGCGACGTGCACCGTCACGGCGGCCATTGCCGGGCGGGGCGAGACGACGCTGACCTCGACGTTGCCGACGATCGGCTCGTCGTCGATCGCCAGGGCGCCGAACGCCCGGCCGCTGATGGCATCATAGGGGAAGATCTGCGCCCCGACCGTGACGAACATCTGTGGCGCCGAGTGAATCGACACCACCGAGGCATGCGTCGCGGCATAACCCGCGGGTATCGACAGCCGCTTGGTCTTGGCGATGCCAGCGGTGGTCTGGGTGTCCTCGTCCTCGTCACCGGCGCTCCCCTCGAAGGCGACGGAATCGCTGACCACTCGGACCGGATCGGGCGGCGCCGAAACGGATTCGCCCGCCTGGAACAGCGCGGCGTAGTAGGTGTAATCCGCCTCGTTTACGTCGGCGACCTGCAACGGCGCCCCCGAACGGTTGTGGAACGACGGGGGCGGCGGCACGCCGTCCTCGACCGCCAGGTCCATCTGCAGGGCGCGATAGACGAAGGCCCCGGGCTCGGGGATCGAAAAGTCGAAGATCTGCCGCCCGTCGTAGCGATAGGTTTGCGCTTCATACAGCTTGTCGAGCCACTGGAAGACCGCCGACACCCCGGGCCCGCCTGGTTCCGCGGTCAGTTCGTGGACGGCGATCTCCTCGATCTCTTCGCGCGACAGCCGACTGCGTTTCTCGCGTACCTTCTCGCTGACCTTCGAAACCGCGCGGTCGACCGTTTCCTTCGCGAAGGACGAGGCGCGCGCGGTGGCCGTCTCGCGCGAGGAATCAAAGCCGACGCCAGTGTTTACCCCGATCTCGATCGCCGGCCCGTATTTAGCCCGCACGCTCAGGTCGGCCTTGAACCGGGTTTCCTCCTTAATCGTCTCGCGCGCCTCAGCCTTCAGTTCAAACCGCTCGGTGCTCTGCTGGTCGCGCTCCTCCTCCGTCCCGGTCTCGGTCTCCTGCTCGTACAGTTCCTCGACCAAGGTGCGGCGGCGATGCTCTCGGCGCTTGGATTCGCCGGGAACGACATTCTCGACGTGGGCCACCTCGCCACCTTCGTAACCGGTGATGTGCTGCTTCACGACGAACAGCGAGCCGAAGCCGATCGGTTCGATCGAACCATACGTCGAGGGCACGATCTCCGTGCTGCCCGACGCGCTGATCACGAGCGGGCCGATGGGATTGAGCAACATCGGAATGTTCGATAGCAAGCCGAAGCCCGCCACCTGCCCGCCGAGGAACAAGTCGGTCGCGGTCCTCCGTTCTATCACCACCGCCCCGTAGAGGTTGCCGAGCGTTTTGCCGACGGGGTCGATCGACATGCTGCGCAGGACGTCGCGGGTCGCGGATGAGAGTTCGCGCGCGCCCTGCGCCGATACGACGTATTTGGCCTGGAAATTCTCGTCGTTGCCGAGCGAAACCGTTTCGCCGTCGTCGGCCGCTCGCACGCTCACCCGCGTGCGGCCGGAGCCGGAAATGGTTGCACGCGGCGGGGGTGTCGCCCGGCGGACACGCACGACCGTCTCCGGCTCGACCTGTTCGATGCGGCTCTGCAGCGCGCTGGCCGGAAGCCGCATGATGTCGTGCAGCGCGCGCGTGATCACGTCCTCCCGGATCGCGGCGACACCGGCGGGCGTTTCCGGCTCGACTCGCCTCGCCGGGCGCGTCTGCGGCGAGCGCAGGCGCGCCAGGATATCGCGCAAGGACTTGAGCGCCGGTGCGTAGATCGGGCGCTGGATCAATGCGCGTACGGCGTCTTCGTCCAGCGCATGGTCGCCGGCCCTTTCCATCATCGCCATCATGCGAAACATCAATTCCACTTCGCCGCGCCCGCCGCTGGCGGCGGGCGGGCGGACCCGGCGGGCCATCAGCGTATCGCCCAGCGCAATGCGCAGGGTCTGCCATTCGTTGCCACCGATCGCATCGCCGTGATCGCCTGCCAGTGCGTCGGCAGCTTCGGTTACCGCCGCCACCCGTTCGTCCGGCGCGATATCCGCCGCAGTCAGGAGCGACCGGGCTCTCTCTTTCAGGGCCTCGGCCCATGGCGCGTCGGGAAGCATCTCGTCGAGGCCCCGGTCGGCGATCTTGTCGAGTCCCGCCTCGACAGTGGCGAGACGGGTCCGAGAGCCCCGCGCCGACAAAAGCCGCTCGACGATGTCCGAGCTTTCGATGCGCGCCGCACCCGCCACCTGGGCAGCCCCATCCTTGGACACGGTGTCGACCACGAGGAAACGAAACAGAGTCTCGGCCATGGAATGGCGTCTCCTTCGACCTGACTGATCTTCAGAGTTAATTATCGCATGGTGCGCGAAACATCAAATTTTCGACAAAAGTTATGTCACTTAAAACCGGAATAAAGAATCTTAGGTCTCTTTTCTCAATGCAAACAAGATTCATTTTCATCCAACACGAATCACTTTCAATAAATAGCCTTTTATTATTTACGTGTTGCGAATTGGAAAAACGTTCATTTTTATTGAAACTATCCTGAATTGGGACGATTCATCTGGTTTTTCGAGACATCAATTCCTTTCGCATGCTATCATTGACAACATCAGAATTTCAGGGCTTTTGCCTCCACTGTCGACGCAGCTCACCTAGAACCAGACAGTCGGCTAACGGCCCAATTCCAGCTATTCAGCGCAAGTGAACCAAAGTGGCGCCTTTTGGGCCGGTTGCGGACAGTCCGGTTTGCGTTACTGAGCGCTGAAAGCGGCCGTTCCGGTGCCTACTCAACAAGCACGCGACGGATCTTGAAGTTATGAGTAATGGACGTTGTTGATCAATTGCTCGACCGTACTTTGATAGGAGCGGCAATCACGTTGCCGTACGTCATGCTTGTACGGAATGAGTTCCGCGCTCATTTGGCGATCCATTCATGACGAGATGGGTCGCCTCAATCTTTTTGGAAGATACTGTGGCTTAGAACGTCGGCATCGCCACTTGCCTTGCACCGACACCATATTACAAATTTGCCTGCCAACTTTCGGTAATTAAATATACTTTTTATGGATTCCAGAAATCAATGCAAAGCCTCGCCTTAGAAGATTGGCCCTTGAGAGAGCCTTCTCGGCGCGAGTTGGTGTTCTTTCTGGTACTGGTGGCGTTTATGGCTGTGGCCGTGCCTTTCGAGCCCTACGACTGGTTGCAGCGTTCCGTTACCGCTGCGGTCAGCTCTAAGGAATACCGAGGCGATGCGATTATCGTAGCTATTGATGATGAGACGATGCGGGAACTTCCCGCCAACAAATGGACAAAAGACGACCTTGCAGTGTTGCTTTCCAACCTCGGCAAAGCTTCACCCAAGCAAGTTGTTGTCGATCTCCAATATTTCGCAAACAATAATAGCGAAAGCTCATCGCAATTGGCGGACGCTCTAGCCTCATTATCCATGCCCGTCGTCTGGCGCATTGATCTTGCTCCTGACAGCGTCTCCGCACTTTCACGTTCTGGTGGGGTTCCGGATACGACGGATTTCGCAAATTTCTCATCCAAGCTTGAGCCGGAGATCGCCAAGTCGGTTACGCCTGCCGTGATGGCTTTCCAGCAGCATTTATTCGGGGCTCCGGTCTTTGCACCAGTAGCGGTGCATACGGATGAAGGCGCATTCCCTTCGCTCGCAGTAATGTTGGCGGGAGGTGTACACGGTGTGCAACGCAACGCTTTCAACGTCGACCTTCGCTACGATCCCGCGACTGTCCCGCAGCTTAGAGCCGGCGACGTGCTCCAAGGGAGATTCGATCCGTCATTCGTGAACGATAAGAGAGTTATCGTCAGTTTTACGAATAATCCGAATCGCGACACCCTGGCCACTCCGCATGATGCTTATGCCTCGCGGGCGGCTGCAACGGTCCTGGCGGCCCAGACCTTGCGGGACGGCCCCCCCGTGTCGATCGGCTGGCTTCCATCTTTTCTGGCAGCAATCCTCGCCGCCCTGCTATGGTTGTTTGTCCGCCGGCCGTATGGCCGGATCTTCGCCCTGGTGACAGTTATCGTGATCGGCCTGAGCCCGCTGGTTCTCGAGCCCCAACTCGTTTTCCAGCAGACATCGCAGGCGGTATTCCTGCTCTTGCTGCTGGCGGTGGCGAAATTGTGGAAGCGGGGCCGCGACGCGGTGCGGACATACCGTAATGCTGCCGAAACGAAATCCCGGTTCCTGGCCCAGGCCAGTCACGATCTGCGCCAGCCGATCCATGCCATAGGTTTGCTGGCCGAACGCCTATCCCAGACCGAGTTGTCCCGCGACCAGGTGGCGATGGTTTCCAAGATTTCCTGGTCGGTAGACAATGCCAGCAGGATGTTTCGCGCATTACTCGATATCGCTGCCATCGAAAGCGGCACGCTGAAACCCGATATAGTCGCAGTCGCCATAAATGACCTGCTGGCGGATATCGACAGTCAGAACGCCCTGACAGCCGAGCAAGCGAAGGTCGACCTTCGCCTCGTGCCCTCCGAACTCATCGTAAAGACCGACCGTGCGCTGGTCGGGACGATATTACAAAATCTCGTTTCCAATGCGATCAAATATTCGCCGGGGAAAAAGGTGGTAGTTGGCTGTCGGCGCAGATCCGGGAAAGTATCCCTCATGGTCGTCGACAACGGACGCGGGATTTCAGCAAACGAACTCAAGCATGTAAGGAAAGAATTCTACCGCTCTCCGGGAAAATCCAATTTGAATTCGGACAACAAGGGTCTCGGCTTGGCGATCGTCAACCGGCTTGCAGCGATGCTTGGTCTCAAATTCGTGCTAAGGTCGAAGGAGGGATGCGGTACTTCCGCGACGATCGATGGCCTGACCATTGTACGCGATTCCAATATGGGCAGAAGCTCGCAGGCGGACCGAAGATTACCGCTTGCTGGATTGCGGATCGTCCTGGCAGAGGACGATGAGGAAACGCGCACCTCGACCGAACGGCTGCTTGTGCAATGGATGTGCGAAGTCGATCCATATCGAAGCCTGCCAAACAAACTTCCGACATGCGATATCATGCTGAGTGACTATGATTTCGGCAACGGCGAAACACTGACGGACAGGCGAGATCTCATCACCCAGTTGGACAAATCTGGCGCAAAGCTGATCATCATTTCCGGTCATCACCCGGAGCAGATCCGCTCGAGCCTGCCGGAGCATAGAGGTCTGATATTATCCAAGCCGCTGCGGGCTGCCGAACTGCGATCGGTGCTCATGTCTGCTCGTGAGACTATGTCAGCGACTGACTAGTACAGGTAAACTAGTGCAGCTGTCGCAGCCATCCTGCATAAATGGATTGTCTGGGGCGCGACTCGCCCGGCAGAACGCTTGGACAGGAGATATATCTTGAAAGAACAGGAGAGAATCCAGACTTTGGATGGCGGCGAAATCGACAGTGTTTCGGGCGGCTCGGAAATCCCGCCGCCTGCCGGGATCTGGGACATAATCCCTGGCTGGAAGCCGCCTTGGTGGGAGTTTGATCCGCCCTCCGATACTTAACCAGGGTGACTATAAAGATAGGGCCGCGCAAGCGGCCCTATCCTATTGCATGCCGTACTTCGTTGCCATCGCCGCCGCTGCGGTCCGTGTCTCGACTCTCAGTTCGCGCAGCAGAGCCGAAACATGGATACGCACGGTAAAGGGCGAAATGCCCAGGTCTTTGGCAATCTGCTTGTTCGAGAGGCCTTGCGCGATGCCGCGCAGCACATCTAGCTGACGCGGAGTCAGGCCCGAAAACTGCGACACCGAACGGGTCAACGACAACCCTCCGGCCTCGCTTACGTTGACGAACTCGCCATCGATCACTGCTGCGATACCGTCTCGGATTTGCTCTTGTGTCGCGGCCTTGCTGATGAATCCGTCGACGCCGACCTCCATGATATGTGCGGTCGAGTGCCGGTCATCCGCCATAGAGATGATCACGATCGAGGCCAGCGGATATTTGAGCCGCAGCTGCGGCACGGCGGTGTCGATATCCATTCCTGGGAAACGCAGGTCGAGCAGGAACAGCGAGGGGCTCGACCCCTGCGCCGCCACTTCCATCAATTCTTCGAAAGTACCAGCCTGTTCGACCTCGATTGTATGGTCGAGCTCGGCAAGAATCGCTGAAATCCCATCCCTGAAAATAGGATGGTCGTCAGCGACGATCATGCGGGAGCGCTGGTCGGCAAGATTGTCCCGTTGAATTCTCAACTCATGAAGCTCCTGCGAGTTTTCTCCACCATGCACCGGCCAATCAATATGTTCCAATAGCACATGGCAACTAGCCAGCGGAATCGGTGCGGCTTGCTTTAGTCCGGGCATCCTAGATCAATCGGTCTAGTCCCCGCAGTCTAATCCGAAGAACCTAGCAAATACCTTCTAGAACACTGCACTTATTGCGTAAATTTCCTGTCCTGCAATCCTGATTTCGTCAGCAAGGCACTGATATCCGAGCAACAGGAGATGAGTAATGCACCACGAAAACCTTCAGGCGATGAGCCAAGATGAAATCGAACATGTGACTGGCGGTTCGTTCTATGCCGAGCCGGGTCAGCAATGGCTCGTGCCGCCCCGTGTTGGACCGATCGGTCCCGACGGCCAGCCGGAGATCATTCCCGGTGTCGAGCTTCCACCCGTCTACTAATCCACGCCGATTAACAACACAATTTAGGAGAACAATGATGACAGCACGTATTGAATGCATGAGTTCCGTCGAACTGCAAATGGTTGCAGGCGGAGTGACCGAGGGTCCGGATGGAAAGAGCTGCACCGAACACGATCTGCCCGACGACGGCAAGGGAGTGGTCGATATCGTTTTCTCGAATATGACGATCGAAATCGACCCGAATATTTGATCGGCAACTATGCCTTAGGGAGATATTTCAACTACGATCGTCGTAGCTTTGAAATCTGGATGCAGGGGGCGATCTGACGCGATCCGCGGTCAAACCCGCATCTTTCCCGAAATAGATTAAGACGGATCCGGTCGAATGTATGGTTCTGCCGGTTCCGTTCCGCCGAATAGACAGATCGAGACGGCGATCATCGTCGCTTTAGGAGAAATTTCGACAGCGCAATTCCGCGCTTCGGAATGCGGGAAAGTCATGCCGGGAACCCGCGCCGGTAAATACAAGGAGAAGGAAAATGTCTTATATGAACCAATACGCCTTCGCAGATGCGAGCGGTATCCGAGATCTGAGTTTGGAAGAAATTGACGCAATCGCTGCTGCCGGTGAGTTGGGCGAAAATGTTTTGCTTTTCGGAGGCGCAGGTGGAGCGATCGGTGCATTCGCAGGCCCGAAGGGTGCGGCTGTCGGCATCCTGATAGGTGCCGCAGTTGGGGTCGCTGTAACTGTTCTGGATGACGATTAAGCGAAGGAAAATTGCAATGATTACTGAACTTGATGTGCAAGAAATCGAACTCGTTGATGGCGCTGGTAAGGTTAAGGATGTCGCCGTTGACGCTGCCGCCGGGGCTCTGGTCGGTGCGGCAGCCGGCTTCCTGCTTGGTGGCCCAGTTGGTGCTGTTGCAGGCGCGATCAGCGCGGGCGGTCACGCGCTCGTCATCAGCGCTGTCGCCAATTCAGACTGATGGACAATAAAGAGGAGACCACATTGCATGTGGTCTCCTCAGGTCGGGGCTGAAATAAAAGGAGCGTTTAGTATGTCAAAAACCAAGTTCAACCCACTTGTAATTTCCGGCTGCTGTATTTTAATGATGGCTAGTTTAGTAGGGCCAGGCGAGTTCCGTATGGTACTCTTGGCGATAGCTGCCGTTTTGGGTATAGTTCTAGCCATTCGAACACTAGCTTAGCTGGCCGGGGATCAATTCCATGTGTGGCTGGCTGTGACCCTAAGCAAACGGGTTGAGTTCGACGTGCAATACGCAATTTCCTCCTAGCCTACATGCACTATTCCTCTTTCATGCTGTCCCTGCCTAGATGATCGCCTGTATCATGTGGCAATAGCCAGCACGGCGGGCAATATTGGCAAGGGGGCGCGGGTCGCATGGCGGCGTTATTCCGTTCGGAAGTCTTGACGCAAAAGAAGGACCGCCTCTCGGGTGAGGTGTCGATCGCAGTGCCGCTTCAGTGGCAGGTTATCGGCTACCTGATTTTCGGCGCCCTGCTCGTGGCGATCGCCTTCCTGTCGCTCGCCAGCTATTCGCGTGTTGAAACCGTTACCGGCGCGATCGTGCCGGACAAGGGCGTCGCGGCCATCATTCCCACACGTACAGGAACCATCACCGATGTGTTCGTCGACGATGGCGACCGGGTAGCCAAAGGAGCTACGCTCGTTGCTATTCGCGCCGAGGAGGATAGCGCCTCGGGCCTTTCGGCAGCCGCTCTGACAGAGCAGGCCATCGCCCAGCAGGATGCAAGCCTCATCGCTCAGCTTACCGCCTCGCAGCGCTCCGCCGCCGCGCAGCAAAACCAGATTACGGTGCAGGCTTCGGGACTGCGCTCCGAGATCGCGCAACTCGAATCCCAGATTGCGCTCCAGCAAAACCTCGTCAGGTCGGCGCAGGCCGATCTCGACAGGGCGCAGGGCGTTGCCGAACGCGGATTTATCAGCAAGGCGGATTTGCGCGCGAGGGAGGACACTCTGGTTTCGCGCCAGCAACAGCTATCGGGGTTGCGCCAGTCACTTACTTCGCGTCGCGCAACACTGGCCGAGCTGTCGAACAGCGCCGCGACGATTACCGCGCAGGCCGAAAGCCAGGCCGCCAATATCGCCGCGTCGCGCGCCCAGGTGGCACAGCAGGCGGCAGGCAATGCTAGCGCGCGCTCCTATGGTCTCAGCGCGCCGATTGCCGGAACCGTCACCGCGCTCACCATGCGTAGCGGGCAGCACGTGAATCCCCAGACGCAGATTATGGCAGTCATACCCGACGGCGCGAAACTGCGTGCCGAGCTGCGCGTGCCGAGCCAAGCGATCGGATTTGTCAAAGCCGGGCAGGATGTGCGCTTGGCGGTGGATGCCTTTCCCTACCAGCGCTTCGGAACGGTCGAGGGGACGGTCACAACAGTGGCCAGCAGCGCAATCAGCCAGGCGTTGCCCAACGGTTCCGTCGTGTCGGTCTATCCCGTGATTGTCGAGCTCAATAAGGAGCAAATTTCTGCCTTCGGTCGCAACGAACCGCTCGTTCCGGGTATGTCCTTGACCGCCCGCATCATCACCGAGAAGCAGTCGCTTATCGAGTGGCTCTTCGAACCCCTCTTTGCCGTCCAGAGGCGCTGATATGGACCTTGCTCTAGACCTCGGGTTCATGACCCGCAGCCGCGTCCGGCTGATCCGCCAGACCGAGGTCGCCGAATGCGGGCTCGCCAGCCTTACGATGGTGGCGAACTATCATGGGCTCGACATCGATCTCGGCACGATGCGGCGGCGCTATTCGCCATCGATGCGTGGTGCCCCCTTGCGTGCGCTCATCAATCTCGCCGACCAGATTGGGCTGACACCGCGCGCGGTGAAATTGCCGCTTGAAGAACTCGGCTCCTTGCACATGCCCGCAGTGCTGCACTGGGACCTGAACCATTACGTCGTGATCGAAGAGGTGAAGGGCGGTAAGGCGCTGATCCACAATCCCGATGGCCGCTCGACCTGGATGCCTCTACAGGAGGTGTCGGACCACTTTACCGGCGTCGCTCTCGAACTCCGGCCGAGCTACGACTTTGACCGCGTCTCGCTGCGGGAGAAGCTGCGCATTTCGCAGCTATGGCAAAGCATGACCGGCCTGAAGCGCGCGCTGGCGCAAATTCTGCTGCTAAGTTTGGTGCTGCAGGCCTTCGTGCTGGCTTCGCCCTATTATATGCAGGTAGCGATCGACAGTGCGTTGCCCGCGCTGGACAAGGATCTGCTGACAGTGCTGGCGCTTGGCTTCGGCCTGTTCACGCTGATTAATGTCGTCGCCAGCCTCTTGCGTTCGTTCGTTCTGCTGAATGCCGGAACCAGCGTCGGTTATGCGCTGGCGACCAACATTGCGAGGCGGCTGTTCCGGCTACCGATCGAATATTTCGAGAAACGCCATACGGGCGACATCCTCTCACGTTTCCAGTCGATTGTGCCGATCCAGAACCTGCTGACCCAAGGTGCGGTCGCCGCGCTGGTCGACGGAGTTATGGCCATCTTCACATTGGCGGTGATGTTCTACTACAGCGCGCTGCTTGCGTTTATCGCCATCATCGCCTTTGCGCTCTACGGCGTCGCGCGCTTCGTCAGCTTCTCCTTCCAGCGCGAGGCGCAGGAATCTACCATTATCACCGGCGGCAAGGAACAGACCACGCTGATCGAGACGTTGCGCGGCATGGTGACTCTGCGCCTGTTCGGCCGCGAGACTCTTCGTCACGCTTTATGGCAGACCCGGCTGACGGACTCGGTCAACGCTAATGTACGATTGTCGCGCATCGGAATCTGGCAGTCGACCGCGAATCTGCTGATTTTCGGACTCGAGAACATACTTACGATCTGGCTGGCGGTGGGATTCGTGATCGATGGCGCGGGTTTCAGCGTAGGCATGGTCTTCGCTTACATGGCCTACAAGAACCAGTTCATCTCCAAGTCTGCCGCGCTCATCGACCAAACGATCCAGTTCAAGATGCTCAGTCTGCATCTGGAGCGCTTGTCGGATATCGCATTGTCGGAAGAGGACCGCAGCTTCTCGGTCGCCTCCGATGCCACGACTGAGCTAACCGGAAAGATAGAAATCCGCGACCTCCACTATCGCTATTCTCCTAGCGACCCGATGGTGCTGCAGGGAATTAACCTAGAGATCGCACCCGGCGAACATGTTGCGATCACCGGTCCCTCTGGCGGGGGCAAGTCTACGCTGCTCAAGATCATGCTGGGGCTGGTCGAGCCCGAAAGCGGCGACGTGATGGTCGATGGCATCCCGCTTTACCGCTTCGGTTATAAGAGCTTCCACCGCCAGATCGCCGCCGTGCTGCAGGAAGACAGCCTGTTCGCTGGATCGCTAGCCGACAATATCGCGCTGTTCGACGACGAGGTCGACTTGCAGCGGGTCGTTGCAGCGGCTAGCGCCGCTTCGATCCACGAGGATATCATGCGGATGCCGATGCAATACGAATCGCTCATCGGCGATATGGGCTCGACGCTGTCGGGCGGTCAGAAGCAGCGCGTGCTGCTAGCCCGAGCGCTTTATCGCCAGCCGAAGATCCTTTTCATGGACGAAGGCACCGCCCATCTCGACGCGCAGCACGAAGCGGCGGTAAACAATGCGATCTCCAAAATTGGCATTACGCGCATAATTATTGCACATCGCCAAGAGACGATTGCCGCTGCCGACCGCATTTTGATTATGGAAAACGGAGAATTAAGGGCTGCCGAACCTGTTTAAATTGAAAAATCGACGGGTGAGATTAATAAAATTTACGATGAAAGATTCGGCATATTCGCAAATTAAACCTTTAGTTAGGAAAGTTGGTGGATCTAGTTTAAAACTAGATCAGAGCTATAATCAAAAAAGGTTTGTTGGTTTTCCCGGTACCACGACCTCGAGAATAATTACTAGGGCTTCGGTTCAGGCAATTTTCATATGACGGCGCAGTAAGCTTGCGGAACTGAGTGGTACGAGAGTCTGTTTTTCGGGACCGCGGTGGCTGCCATCTATGTCCGAAATTGGGGCGCCTAGCTGACCGGCAGCTTTCGCGAGGAGCGGTCTGACGCATTTTGGGCCGTATGCAGACAGTCCGCTAATGACTGAAGTTCGTGAACAGCTGCCATTCCGCTCACGCCCTTATCTCGATCGTCCGACCGCGCCAAGCAGATGCCCTAAAGCGGCCGACCGAGGGGCCACGGCCGACCGCCCATGGAGTCAGATTTCAGTGCGCTCCGCTAGAAGAAGGGCGTCTTCGACATCGACGCCGAGATAGCGGACCGTGTTTTCGATCTTCGTGTGACCCAGCAAAATCTGGATCGCACGAATGTTGCCGGTTGCCCGATAAATCATCGCTGCTTTTGTCCGCCGAAGCGAGTGCGTTCCGTATTCGGACTTTCGAAGACCGATCGCAGTCACCCATTCATCGACGAGGCGGGCATACTGGCGCGTGCTCATATGCCCGGCATGATCGACCCTGCTAGGGAAGAGGTAATCGCCTGTCGAACCACCCCGTCGTTCCAGCCAAGCTAATAACGTTGCTCGCACATCGGCGGTGAGTTCGAACTGTACTGGTCTATTGGTCTTCTGCTGGATGACGGTCGCGCGATTGCGGATGTCAGAGCCGGCGACGACGTCGCCAATCTTGATCTTCACCAAATCGCAGCCGCGCAGCTTACTGTCGATGGCGAGATCGAAGAGCGGCTTATCCCTCAACCGGCCTTCTCGATCGAGGTGAAAGCGAATCGCCCATATCTGTTTTTGCGTTAGTGGACGCTTGGTCCCGACATTTTTTCCAGCGTTCCAAGCCACGCGTCTCTGCGTGGCATGATCAAATCGTGAGTATCCCATTGTCTTTCTCCTTGGCCCTCAATGGCCAAGGGAAGAGCAACCGAAGAAAATGAAAATCTGGGCAGGTAGCTGACTGGCCACCGTGTGTGACGGCGCTGCATAACTCGCACGAGTTTCCCTGTTCAGGCCATGAGCATTCAGTCGGCGAGAACTGCCTGCGCATCGTCAATGCTGAATTCGTGATTAAATACTCAGATAGGTGAAGCTCACAGCCCCAGATCCGAAAGCCCCGGATGATCGTCGGGGCGGCTGCCGAGCGGCCAGAGCAACTTTCTTTGCTCCGGGGTTATCGGCAGTTCGTTGATGCTGGCGTGGCGCGCGGTCATCAAACCATGGTTGTCAAATTCCCAGTTTTCGTTGCCATAAGCCCGAAACCACTGATCGCTGTCGTCGCGATATTCGTAGGCATAGCGCACCGCGATACGAGCATCGTCGAAAGCCCACAGCTCCTTCACCAGCCGGTAGTCGTGTTCGCGGGCCCATTTGCGTGCAAGGAACGCCCGCACCTCTTCGCGCCCGACCGGAAATTCGACCCGGTTGCGCCAGCGCGTATCAGGCGAATAGGCCAGCGAAACCTTGTCGGGATCGCGGCTGTTCCAGCCGTTTTCGGCCAGCCTTACCTTCTGCGTGGCGGTTTCGAACGTGAAGGGCGGCAGCGGCGGGCGCTCGGTCATCTCGTGTCTCCGGCAGAGGGATAGGAGCGGCGACAGGTCCGGCAGAACCCGCCGCCACTCGAGGTCTCGGGGGTTACAGGTCTTCGACCGGCACGTGCTTGATGGTGCCCCACTTCTCTTCGGCGGTGCGCAGGGTGTTCTCCTTGTCTGCGAGATATTTCTCGAGCACCGCCGCATTGACGAAGAGGTAGAGCTTGCCGTCGACGATGTCGGCGAAGCGCGGATCGCCATCGAGCTTGCGGCCCAGCGCGACGGCGTAGGCGCAAAATCCGCCATATTGCGGCAGGTAGCGACCGGGATCGGCCTCGAACCGCTCTGCCGTGATCGGCGAGGCGAAGTAATAGGCGACTCCATCGTGGACGACCGTGTTAGCGGCGTCGCCCTCGGCGACCGCATTGGCGGTGCTCAGCACCACCGGGTCGACGCCGTGGACGCCGAGGCCGACGCCGTCGAGCGTATAGCCCTTGCTGACATTATATTCGTCTTCGGCGAGCGCGGGCGCGGCGAGCGCCACGGCCAGCAGGACCGCGACGAGAATCGAATTGGGAAGCAGGGTCTTGGTCATTGGTGGTCTCCTTCAAGCGTGTCGGTGGGACGTGGGTGACGGCAGCCGACCGCGCTGGTGGGGATCGGAGGAAGGTGCGGTCGGCTGCCGCCGGGCCGGGTGCGGGCTGGGGTAGGAAGCCCGGGCCGGTTTCGGGTTACGCGCGGCGCGCTACTCGTATGCTGCGGCGATCGCGCGCAGGGTGTTGGCGGTGTTGTCGACCTTGTTCGCGATCATGCGGAAACTGACGAGCGAGGCGGCATAGCCGTCGTAATGCTCGGTGATCGCGCCCGCGGTCGCATCGGTCACGACCATCACTTCGAAGCCCGCCTCGACCAGCGCGCGCATGTGCGATTCGGTGCACAGGTTCGACGACATGCCGCCGAGGATCACTTTGGAGATGCCCGCCTTTCGCAGCTGCAGGACGAGATCGTTGGAGTCGGGCCCGTAAACCTTGTGCGGGCTGGTCACGACCGTGCGGCCGTTTTCGATGATCGGCTTGTATCGCTCCAGCCAGTCCGCGCCCGAGCCTTCGAACCCTTCGAGGGTGAGCGCATGCGGGCGATCGAACATGCCGATGCCGTGCATGAGCGTCTCCAGCGTGCCCTCGAACTGCCAGCGATGATCGTGCTCGAAATAATAGTGCGGCGAGATGAAGATCGGCATGCCGTGGCGGTCGGCGGCCAGGAACAGGTCCTCGATGTTCTCGACCGTGCGGTTCGCGGTGATGCTTTCGCCGACGACGCCCCAGGTGACGCCTTCGGGCGAGAGAAAATCGTTCTGCGGATCGGTAATGACGAGCGCGGTCGTTCCCGGTTCGATATCGAAGCCTGGCATCGGCAGGCCATCGTCGACCGGCGGCTGGGTTGCGCTGGCGGCGCGAGGCTGTGCGGTGGCCGGCACAGCGGACGCCACGGCAAGGGCTATCGTCGCTGCCGAAGCAAGCGCGGCCGCTGCCAGGCGCTGTCGGGTGATCGTATCGCACGTCATGATCGGCTCCTTCTCGAGACTATGACCCGGCAGTTCCGCGCCGACTGGGGCGCTCGCCACTCCGGTGGTCGACCATCTGGATAGGGTGGATCCGGCTACGTCATCTTGTCCGCGGATGCCGATTGATTGACGCCAGGTGCCAAACGCGGCGCGATGCGCTAAAGGAAGGCAGGGTGCTTTACGGGTCGCTGCGCAGAAATTCCGGGGGCACGGGTGGAAATATCGTCGCTATTCTCGGCCAAGGCGGTCGCGCAGGCCGATCCGCAGGCGGCGGATCGGGCGCTGGCACGCGCGGGGATCACGCGCGAGGCGCTGGCCGATCCTGCCAGCACGGTGGACGTGTCGCAGCACCATGCGCTGTTCGAGGCGCTGGCCGAAGCCGAACGGCCCGATATCGGCATCCACATGCGCACATCGGCTTCGATGCGGTGCGAAGACTTCGGCACGCTCGGCCTGACGACCCGGTCCGCGCCCGACCTGCGCGGCGCGCTGACGCGGCTCGATCGCTATGTGCGGCTGTTCAACCGCTATTCGGTCTTCGCCCTGTCCGATTTCGGCTCGGAATGGTGGTGGACCAATTCGCGCGTCGCGCACAGCGACGGCGCGCGCCTGTCGCACGAGGCGGGGCTCGGGACCTTCCTGACGCTGTGGCGCGACGCGAATGGAGAGGATCTGACACCCGCACGCGTCCAGTTCATGCACCAGCCGGTCGGCTCGATCGCCCCGCTCGAAGCGCTGTTCCGCTGCCCGGTCACCTTCGGGGCTCAGATCGATGCGATCGTGCTGCGCAGCGAGGATCTCGACCGGCCCAACCGCGTGGGCGACAGGCATATCTGGGAGTTCCTGCGCGGCCACCTCGAAGAGAGCATCGCCGCGACCGAGGAGGACCATCTCGACCGCGACGTCTTGGTCCATGTCGCCAATACCCTGAGCGAGGGCGTACCCAGGCTCGAGGATGTGGCCCGCCATCTGGGCATCGGCAGTCGCACCTTGCAGCGTCGCCTGTCCGATCTGGGCCACAGCTACCAGTCGCTGGTCGACGAAGCGCGGCGCGAGGTTGCCCTGCGGCTGGTGGCGGAAGGGCGCCAGTCGCTCGTCGAGGTGGCGTTCCTGACCGGTTTCGCCGAGCAGAGTTCGTTCACCCGCGCCTTCAGGCGCTGGTCGGGTACGACGCCGCGCAGGTATCGGGAAAGCTCGCCGCGCATGCCGGCGGGCGTGCTGGGGCAGGCAACGCAGGCAGGCCAGCGCCTGCGCGCCTGATCGTCAGCTGCCACTGCCTTGGCGTGAACGGCGACGCAGGCGCAAGCCGATGAAAATCGCCAGCAGCAGGATCGCCGCGATCCCCGCGGCGAACCAGGCCAGCGCAGTCTCCATCCCGGCGGCGAAATCGAGAGTGTCGACATTGCCGGTCTTCCAGAAGACCCACTCCCCGGCCAGTTCGGTCGCAAGCGAGCCATGGCCGGTCGACAGGATCACGATGCCGTCGCCCGTCGCCGGGTCGATCCGTGCGGCGGTGTTGGTCGCCGGGTCGTTCTGTCCGTCGTGGCCGATGACGAAGCCTCCGCTGGCGGTGGGCGCATAGAGCATCGCGCCGAGCCCCCAGATATCGGCGCCGAGCTGCGAGGCGTGCGGCGTGGCAATGAGGCCGAGCGTGTCGTGTGACAGCACGGGCTGTCCGCCATGCAGGCCCTGCGCGGCGAGAAAGCGCGCGAGATCGTCCGCGGTCGTGAACAGCGAGGTGGCCGCGAGCGCGGTGTACCAGCGGAAGGGCTCGACCGTCCCGTCGGGCCGGAAGTTCTGCGCAAGGCCCAGCTCGAGCGCGCGCTCGTGATCGAAGGTGGTGCGCTCCATGCCGATCGGGTCGAACACCGTGCTATCCATATATTGTGCGAATGATTCCCCGGTAACCTCCTCGATCACCAGCTGGAGCAGCGTGTAGCCGCCGCCCGAATACTGCCACTGAGAACCGGGCTCGCTTCCCAGCGCCACGACGCCGCTCTTGCCCGGCGATGCGTCGCGCGCGCGGGTCAGCGAGTCTTCCAGCGTCTGGCGATCCTCCTTCGCGGCGAAGCCATCATAGCCGAGGCCATCGTCGAGCCCCGCCGTATGGCTGAGCAGGCGGCGGACGGTGACGCCGTCGGCGTCGAACTCGCTGTCGGGCAATTGCCAGCGCGAGAGATAGGTGGCCACCGGCACGTCGAGATCGATCCGGCCTTCCTCCACCAGCGCCATGACGCCCCATGCGGTGAGCCACTTGCCCAGCGATGCGACCTGGAACAGCGTATCGCGCTCGACAGGATCACCCTTCGACATCGTGAAGCTGCCGACCTCTTGCCCCTGTTCGAGCATCACGAAGGCCAGATTGCCGCGTTGTTCTGCCATCGCTCTGGCCTTCGCCGCAGCGACGAAGGCCTGCGGGTCGTCGCCTTCGACAAGCGGACTGCGCAGCCAGCCCTCGCTGAAGGTCGCGAAGACGAGCGCCGCCCACGCCATACAGACCGCGAGCGTTCCCAGGATCAGAAGCCCATAGCGTTTCATCCAAGCCTCCCCGTGGCCGCGCCGAGTTCGAGCGCGGCGAGTGCATAGAGCGTGCCGGTCACGATGCAACCGAGCGTGCGAAAATGATTGAGCGCCGTCCACCGGCGAACGTAATGCGCCCAGTACTCTGCGCCCTCGGCACTCGCAGCGTCGACCCGGTCGAGACGGTTGTTCATCGGCACGTTGCCCAGCATCGTCATAAAAAGCGTGCTCGGCAGATAGACTGCCGCTGCCGCCACGATCAGCGCGGCGGCCGTGCCGTCGAGGGCGAGGAACGCATAGAGCGCAAAGCCCGGCGTAATCGCGCCGAGCGCAAGGATCGCGAACACGAATTCGGTCCGCAGCACGGTGCGGTTGATCCCCTGCATCGCGGCTATGCCTGCGGCTGGCCCGGCCTGCGCAAGGCCGCGCATGACGAATTCGGAGAACGCCTTGAACACGCCGCCGGTGAGCATCGCCCACAGCGCGAGGAAGACGCACGGATAAAGGCTCCAGTGATAACTCATGCCGCGATCTCCCATGCTCCGGCACGCGCGGCCTCTCGCGCATAGTGCGCGAAATCGCGCGGCGGACGGCCAAGCGCGCGCTGCACCCCGTCGGCGAGGCTCGCATTGCGTCCGTCGAGCACGGTCGAGAACAGGTAGTCGAGCAGCCACACGATCGCTTCGGGCGCGCCCGTATCGGCCAGCTGGCCGATGAATTCGTCATGTGGCACGTCGACATAGCGGACCGGATGCCCGGTGGCGTGCGCAAGATCGCGGGCGACGTCGTGCAGCGTCATCAGGCGCGGGCCGGTGACTTCGTAGACTTCGCCGCCGTGCCCTTCCTCGGTCAGGGCGGCGAGCGCGACGTCGGCCACATCGTCGAGATCTACGAAGGGCTCGGGCGTATCGCCACCCGGCAGCGCGATGATCCCGCTGGGCACCATGTCCGCGAAGGCGCCTTCGGAGAAGTTCTGCGCGAACCAGCTGGCGCGCACGATGGTCCATTCGAGGCCGCTGTCCTGCACGATTTTCTCGCACGCCTGCGCCTCTTGCTCGCCCCGGCCCGACAGCAGCACCAGGCGCTTCGCTCCGTGCAGTTTCGCGCGCCAGACCAGCGCGGCGATCGCGTCCTTCGCGCCGGGTATCGCAAGATCGGGGGCGTAGGAGATGTAGATACTCGATACGCCGTCCAGCGCATCGTCCCAGGTGTCTTCGCGCGCCCAGTCGAAAGGCGGCGTGGCCGCCCGCGAGCCGACGCGGACCGGGAGCCCGCGACTGCGCAGCCGCTCGACGATGCGGCGGCCGGTCTTGCCGGTTCCGCCGAGCACCAGAATGGGTTCGTTGGACGTCGATACGGTCTGCATGGCTCGCTCCTTCTGTCTCGTTCGGGTGAGCGAATAGCGGAAGCAAAGGCTGCGCTCTTGCTTCTGCGCGACAACTTCTTGGCCTGTCGCGCCAGGATGATTGCAACGATCTCGTCTCGCGCTCAGGCGGGTGCGTTCTCCTGCGCGGCATTTGCGAGCGCAGGAACCGCATAGGCGGGGCCGACAAGCGCGGTGCCGGCTTCGGGTGAGGCCCGAACCTCCGTCACGATCGACAGGGTGCCCAGCACGAACAGCACGCCCAGAAGCGAACCGAAAAGCGCATCGAGGAAATCGAAAGTCTTGAATCGCATCGTCGCCTCCTTTGTTTGGTGACGAGATGAACCTAGCGGGATCGGCCCAGCCGGGCCTTGACGGTGGGTGCCAGAGTTTTGATCCGTCATGCCGTTCTCGCCCTTGGAACGAGGGCGCCACCGCGCCAAGAACGGGCTACTTTCTCAATTCGGATCGAGGACGGCTTTCGGGCATTCGTTCCCGCAGTCTGGAGGGCGGAGATTGGGGCGCTTAGCTGACCGGCAGCTTTCGCTCAGATCAGCCGGACGGCTTTTGGGCCGGTAGCGGACGGGCGGCTTTCATGATCGAAACTTACGAAAGGCGCCATACAACCAACGCCGCACCCCGGCGTTATCGCTTCTGCGAGAGTTGACTACTGCCCAATCGACGTTTCGCTGATCCTTTTTATTGGCACCTCGATGAAGGAGTCGGTCAGCCAGTCGATCGTCAAAGGCACCGAGGAATCGGCGATCGACTCCTCGCTCACGGTCCCTCCGGTGCCGTAATTGATCTCGTGGAAACTGTTCTTGATGACATCGACCACCACAAGCAGCCGACTGCCCGATTGCACCTCCCGGCTCACAAGGCGCGTCCGGTCGAACGGGATGACGCTGACGGCGCCCGGCTCCAGCAATCGGCGCGTCGTGATATCGCGCGCATAGCTCGCCCGCCCCATATAGTACGATAGGGGAAGCGTGCTCCCGTCGGTGCGCAGTTCGTACAATGCGACCAGAAAGTCGAAGTCGCGCTTGTTGATGCGGACGTGCAATTCACCCGAGAACCCGCCGCTGACTTCGACGGCCCCGTCCAGTGGTTCGCTCGCAAACACCAGACCGGCAGACAGGTCCGGCTCCGGGTTCAGGATCGGGTATGGGTAATACCCGGCATCACTCGTCGTTCGGTCGGCGAAGTCCACGCTTTGCGAAATTGTGCCCGCCTCTTCCGGGGGGCGCTCGGAAAGCAGGTAATGGCCATTCGAGACTGCGTTGGTGAGGAAGAAGCGCTGCGTCGTCTTGCTCATCGCGGTGAGCGAAGGAGCGTGGCGCCAGACATTCGCGCCCATCACTTCGAAGTTGACCCGGTCCTTCAAGATCGCCGGTCGCGGCGCGCCCCGGAACACGTGATCGAACCAGGCGAAGGTGATCTCGCTCGTATCGAATTGCGCCACCGGATCGATCGCATAGCCTCGCAGTTCGGTCGGCTTGAACGACTGCTGAGAGCCGAAATGATCGTACGGGCCGATGAGCAGGAAATGCTCGGCATCGGGCCGGTGCCGGTAATGCTCCTTGAAATATCGGACCGCCGAGATCTGGCCATCGTCGTAATAGCCGGTGATCGACAGGACCGGGATGTCGATATGCGCAAAATCATCACCATAGGGGACCATCGCCTGCCAGTATTCATCGTAGGATGGGTGCTGAAGCCAATGCTGGAGCCACGGATTGGGCGTGCCGTCGATGGCGTCGATCTCCTTGTAAGGACGACCGCTGCGATACCAGTTCTCGTTGAGCGAGGACCAGCGATCGGGATCGTTGTAAGTTTCCCTGTCGAGTGTCCGGTTGTTCGCGACATAGAAAGCCCAGCCGTAATTGGCGTTGAGGAAGACATTGTTTTCCATCGGCAGGCCCTGCCCGGGAATCGCCGCAACATAGGGGACGATCGTCTTGAGCGCTTCCGGCAGGCGTTTCGTCGCGGCCCAGGCCGCGAAGCCCGTATAGCTGCCGCCGTACATCCCGACGCGCCCGTCGCTCCAGCGCTGCTGGCTCGCCCATTCGATCGCCGCGACGGTATCGTCGACCTCAACTTCGTAGGGCCGAATTTCGTCGGTGCTTTGCAACTTGCCGCGCGCATTGACGACCAGCCCCGCATAGCCGTGGGCGGCCGCCATCGCCGCGATTTCCCGATTGCGCGCCGGGTCGGAGTAGATCGTGAACCACATCGCGGTGGGCAGCGGTTCGCCTGCTGTGCGCGGGAGGACGAGAGTTGCCGAGAGGGTGGCGCCTTGCGGTGTGTGGATCACGATATCCTCATCGATCCGGTAACGCCGCGCGCGTTCCTGCGCGACGAGCGAGTCGATGGTAGCGCCAGCACGCTGGTAGGCCCGCAACACGAGCGCGGTCTCGACGATCCGCATCGCATCTTCGTCGCCGATGATCTCGGCGCCAGCATATTGCCCAAGCAGGCGATCGAGCATGGCACCGTCCGCGCGCTCACGCACGCGTAGCCAGCCTAGTAGCCGCTCCTTCGCAACCGGATCCAGTGGCGCCAAAAGAGCGCCGAGCCGGTCCGCCAGCGGAACATCGCCCGATTGGCTCTGCGCCCAAGCCTTGAGGAAACAGGTGCGGCTGCTCGCCGGATCGGCATCGGGATGGCAACCGATCGCGCGATAGGCCTGTGCCGCTTCGTCTCCCGCTTGTGCCGCCAGCACCAGCGCGGCGCGATCTGCAGGCGGGCGCGTGGCATCGTCGGGGAATGAAACGAGCAGGCGCGAGGCGAACCCTGCGAGGTCCGCATCGCCCAGCGATCCGCCGTTTGTGGCAATGAGATCGTACGGGAGGGTTTGCGCTGCCGCACTGTTGGGTGCCACCAGTATGCAGCCGAATGCCGCGATGGTCGTGGCCAGCTTGAGTGTCGTCATGTGTGTCTCGCATCAGAACCGAAGTTGACGCGAGCCTAGTTTCTAGCGCTGCAGGGCCGGGCTAATTTTCCGCAAATGGCACTATCGTTCGGCGAACGAACACATCCCCCGGTCAGAGAATCCGCTCGCGCAACCGGGTCGAGCCCGAGCGGCTGGCGCTGAGAGTGGCGCCATCGTCCAGGTGGACCAGCAACCTTCCGCTCCCGGCAGGCTCGAGGCGTGCAATATGATCGAGATTGACGATGCTCGACCGATGGATGCGCACGAAGGACGCGGCGGGCAGCAGGCTTTCGAATTTGGCCAGAGTCATATGCGCCAGATGCCGCTCACTGGCGGTCGCGACCTCTGCATAGTCGCCAGCCCCCGTAATGGAGACGATGGAACTGGTGTCGACCGGGATCGCATCGTCGCCGCTGCGGATGAAATAGCGTGACAGGGAGTCTGGCAACTCGTCCTGCACTCGCTCTTCGATGTCCTGTTCGCTTCGATGGTGGGCGAGAACAGCGACAATCGCATAGACGGTCACATTCTGTAGCGTCTGCCACGCCATAGCCCGGCTGATGAGCGGGCGTACCTCGAACTCAATGGCCGAGGCGCTCTGCGCAACTCCCAGCAGCACCAGCAGGAGCCAGTAGGACACAAGCGCGAAGCCGGCCGCCAGGACAAGGTGCGCCCCAGCCTGAAATGCCGTGGGGCGGCCGGAAATATAAGTGACGATGATCCAGTAGGCGCATGCCCCAAACAGCATCGTCGGCACGGTATTGGCTGCCGCCGGGGCCAGAGCATCCCACAAGGGGGCTGCATTGGCGATCGAAAGCGTGAAGGAATAGGCGATGAAAACTATCGCTGAGGCAACGGCCAGAAACCGCAGCTCAGCGCGATTTGAGGCGGGCGCGATCACATCATCGACCTTCTGCCGTGGCCCTTCAACGGGGCCGAATATTGCAAAGGTAAGGCGCACCAGGCTTCTCCGATCGGCGCAGCATTTTGCGCAAGACACGATCTTGGATCACCGCCATTGGAACCACAATGGCGGCTCAAGAAAATTCTCAATTGCCCGACCTAACACTGAAACTACGGCGTGTTGCAGACAGATCGCTCTTTCTGGAAGCGGTCAGACAACCGGAAAGAAGGTGCGGAGCTGCCAACGACGCCAGTCTGAATTAACGGCGGCTTTCGGGCAAAAATTGCAGCCCTTCGAACGACGGAGATGGGGGCGCAAAGCGGACACGTTGGTTACGATTCCGACGAGAATATGCGCGCCTGGGTAGGCAGGTAGCGGTAGTATGACCCAGTCCTGCAATACGGCATCGTACCGTGGTCCTGATGCTGCTGGAGCAATGGTAGGTGAAGTCTTCATTGCGCGCGCTCACGCCACATGCTGGTGGTGATAGGCGGCGAGCAGGCAATGGGCCAACTCACCTGTAGCGCTCACTTAGTAGGTACCGTGCGACATCTTCCAGGTCCTTGCGATTTCCGCTCGCCATCAGGGACATCGCGCACTTGCCTTGAAATAGCGGAGCTCGATTAGGCGCGCGCACCCAACCCTTCGATCGATCATGGTTGAGCAGAATCACCAGCGAGGCGTATATCGAGAAGACATAGCCGATGCCTTCCAACACGTCCTTCGGTAGCGAAACGTCGTCGCCTGCTCGAGCGTGCTCCAACCAATCATTAAGCACCGCTGCCTCGTCGACGCCAAGAAGCAAGCGTTGCTCGGAAACGGTCATGTCCCAATGCGCTGCGATATTGCCGAAAGCATGCAGGCAAGCGCTATCTCGGTTCGTACCTTCCGATCCGACCGAGGGCGTCCCCATCAGATGTAAACCCCGGCCTCAATTGCACCGATCATATCGATCACGAACTCAAGACCCTCATCCGATTGCTCCGCACGTTCGAGAGGTGTTTGGCCATTTAGCCACGGATGGACCTTGTTCATGAAGAAGATGGTGCTCAACAGATCGCCTGCATAGATGCGCGTTGCAGCTTCCAGAGCAGCCCGATTGGATCGTACTCCGGTTGCGCCCACCAGACGCACCCCATCGCGCAGCAGCTCCGCTGCATCGGAACTCCGCCCGGCCTCAATGAGGGTCACCAAGTTTGAGGGGTTATGCATCGCACGACCGGTAGGCTTGGCGTGATCCCGTCTCGCGCCGGATGCAGGACTCGCTGGAATGGCAAGCAATAGGGCCGGTCAATCGTCCCATCCCAAAATCGCAGCCAGTCCAACATCGTCGAACTCATCTGGTCGCTCGCGGATAGTTATCGGTTCGTACCGCACATTGGGCGGCAACGGCTCGTAGCGTTCATCACCGGGCTGAAGCGTAATCGTGAACGGACGGATTTTCCCCTCCTCGTTCACAGCCTGAAGTCGTTTGCCTTTGCGCCAAGGATAACAGCGGATTTCAAGGTTTGTCAGGCTATCGACACCGAGATCCTCGAAGAAGTCGATAAGCCGCTGTAGATCCTTCACGATGTAAGGTCCCTGTGGGCAGTAACTGTAGTGAATGTGCATTACCGGTCCTCGAAAAGGCTTCTGACAACTCGTAAATTGGGTGGTCGAAACCTGAACATTCTCCGAAGCGCCGCCGATACTAGGCCATGCTCTTGGCAAACCAGAGGGTCACCCGGTCGCACACTTTCGCAGTCGACCTTGAGACGTGAGATTACGAAACCCATGGTTCCGACGCACTGATGAAAAATGGGCGCCGCAGAACCAAAGACTCCCATAACATCAATTTATGAGTAATAAAAGCCGTGGTCTGCCAGACCGTAGACGTTTGCATGGCCTGGCGTCAGCAAGGCGTTGTGACAAAGCGCGCTGTTGAAATCGTTGGGGCCAGAATCCGAAAGATGCGCGAGGACGCAGGTTTCTCGCAGGAAAAGTTCGCGCAAAAGATCCAGATTGATCGCTCATACTATGGGCGTATCGAGCGAGGTCGTCAGAATATAAGCGTCTCCACGATCTGCACGATCGCTGGAGGGCTAGGTGTCAGCCCAGCCGTGCTTCTTGCTGATTTGACGATATCTGATTGTTCGGAGTCTGCGGACCCCGAGACCTGAACGATTTATGTCGCATCTATGTCGCAGGGAGCAACCCGCACTTGCGCGCATGGCCCCGTAACCCGCGGAAATCTACGGAAAAATCATGCAGTACCGATTGGTACTCAAAAGCCGTGGCGCATTGAGCACCATGTTCCTGATTTCCTAAGGAAAAGCAG
>CETS01005221.1_pt1 | contig 43978 bp, 59 predicted proteins | sample 356391 | NCBI WGS metagenome assembly CETS01 (sample SAMEA2622673, study PRJEB7988) | marine metagenome | isolation source: saline water (ENVO:00002010), including
TAATTCGCAAGCAAATTACGCCGCTACGAAAAAAAACCGCCAAACCTCTCCGTTCCTGCCATCTCTTTAAAAACGGAGCCGTCGGTTGCTTTGCCGGTGACGGCGAACTGCTGAACAACTTTAAATAACTGACCAGCTATTAACATTCAAGACCAGTAAAGCTTTTGTTGTAATGCCGGAAGCGAAGGAGGCATTACATAAGAAAGCTTTAAATTAGAAAAGGATCGCCGAAGGCGAGTGATATAAAAAAAATTTTTCCTCGCTACGCTCGGAGATAAGACCGAACCTTCGGTTCGACTTATTTCTTTCAGCCCTTTGCTCGTACCTCGCAAACCCCTGCCCCACCCTTAAATACTTTGGTTCAAGGTTATGAGTCTATAAGATTGGGATTCAAGGTTATGATTCTATAGTAGTGGGATTCAAGATTATGAGTCTATAGGAGTGGGATGTCACGAGTTGATTTTAAATATAAGGATGATAAATACACATATCTTTCAGGCTTTCATGGTAAAAGCTGGGGTATTTCTTTAACAGATTTTATACTCGGTTGCGTTTCACGCACCGAGTGTCAAGGTTCCGATTCTATAGGAGTGGCAGGTAGATAATCGTTTCCTCTTGTGTGTTTCGGATTGCCACCATATCAGCCCGTTCGTTCCTCACGGGTTCCCGGCTTCGCCGGCTGATTTGTATGGTGTCATCCGCTCCCCACAAGAGGAAAAGATATGGTTTTGTGGGGAGTGGGTGTATAATAAATGATAATAATAGGGAGAAGAAATGAATACAATTAATGGAATTGATTTCTGTTTAATGGTTCTTTGCTTTGTTTCTTATTGGTTGGGATACATGAGAGCTAAGCATGTAGCTCAGAAGATAAGAGATTCAGAAATGAATCGTTACTATCAGGACTACGCAAAGATTCGTAGAGAAAGGGGTGATTGGTAATGAGTTTGAATTGGGATATAAGCAAGTGTAAAAACTGGCAACGCCTGATGAAAGAAGATGAGTACCCAATTACTGAAGCCTTGATTCATTGGATGATGGTGATTGGTTTCAAAAGTATTACTGAAAAGAATTGGGGTAAAGTTTTCGCACGACTTGAGATGATGAACAAAGACAACTTCACAGTTGACGAGGTTTATGATCGGATTGGGCTATCAACTAATTGCTCTGAATTAACTGATGCTCAATGGGCGAAGCAACAGATAACAACAAAGATTAATAGCCGTGCTATTGAAGTAATAGAAGGGAGAAAGTAATGACAATACATATAAGCGTGACTATACCTGATGAGTACTACACATCAGAGGTAGAGAAACTTATTAATGAATGCCAATCAGCAGTTGGTTTGCTATGCAATGAAAAGGATAGCTGGGCTGAAAGTACATGGAGAGATCGATGACAACATGTAGATACTGTGAACAAACAATAGACCATGATGGGTTAAATGATTTATGGCGAAGCAGGGAGGGCGGCAAGCTTTCATGTCGAGCGCATACTTCTCGTGGTTTATATAGATTTATGCATCAGCCTAAATCACTTAAAGAAATTAAACCCAATATGTATATGGAGGTTGATGATGTTTGAAGAAAGAAACATACCGAAGGTAACTCATCCAACAGATAAACATAATTTCTTTATCATACATACACATGACTTTGAAATAGGTTACTCATACAGTACACCTATTGCATTCAATGAATGGAATGGTAAAGGTTGGGTAGTCAGAGTTAATGACTGGTCAAACACAACAGGCAAACACTTGAATTGGTTTGAAGTACCAGCTAATCAACGTATACCAGGATGGTCATTCATGGATCAGTTAATTAAAGCATGTGATAAAAGGTACGTGCGTATTGAAGAAGATGTATATGAAAGGGATGATGAGAATGAATCATGTTGATGAATACGGAAGGGTAATGATTGATATGTATCCTTCTGATTGGACACAGTTTCATAAGAAGAATCCTCAAGTATATGAATGGTTAGTTAAGTCAGCTATGCAGTTACAAGCTAACGGTCATAAGAAGTGGGGTATGAAATCTCTCATTGAAGTAATGCGTTGGCAGGTAGCTATGCAAACTACTGATCCTATATTCAAGATTAATAACAATCATGCACCATATTATGCGAGGTACATAATGCACATGAATCCATCATTAGATGGGTTCTTTAATATAAGGGAGACAAAGCGATGAAGGTTAATGAAATGATAATTAAAGACTTTCAACCTGATGATGGAATGCAGGATGAAGGGTCAGAGATACAAGCAGTTGTTATTAATTTGTTTATTGAGGCTACAAGTGATTGGAGTTCAGAAGAATATCTGATTGCATTGCGTAGCTTACGACACAGGGTTGACATATATATAGATTCAGCAGGAGGTGAGTGATGAGTGATAACTGGAACATACAAATATGTTTAGGTAATTGGAGAGGTTCAGTTCAGATACCTAAGTCAGTGATACCTGATGCTTATGATGCTAACCAAAAGGTTATTGACCTTGCATGGGATTGGGTAAATGAACAACAAAAAGCAATATGTTCTCCTTATAAAGTGAGAGAGGTGAGTTAATTATGCATGCAAATTCAGAAGCGTTATGTCAATTATGTGATTCAGTTATTGCAGAGGTAGTTACCAGCTCAACTATTGCTGGTGTTACTGAGATGGTTGATGATGCCATTGTTTGTAGTAAATGTTTCGATGAAGAAAGGGGGGATATATATACATGACTGGTAGAATGAAAGAATATATGATGGAGATGGAGGAGGAACAGATGAATGAACCTGACTTAAGCTCTGTCTTTGGTGCTGACATAGAAATCTATTCACCTTCTGCGATCTTAGAAATTGCAGGATGCTATGACGTAAAGATAAGAGAACACATAGCTTTATATGGCAGAGCAGAAATTAATCATGCACATTTTACAGAACGTGTTACTTACTACCAAGCTAGAAAGAGAAATCTTCTAGTGTTATGGGCTGAAGTAACAGATAAAAGAAGGGAGTCAGAACCTTTCTAAATTCGCACATGTTCTACTAAAGCAGGAGTAATGGATGACTGTGGCGGTGTGCGCTAGTACTGGTCCCGAAGGGAGAATGTACTTGACCGAGTAGTAGAACATTGATAGTGGCAGGTGGAATACGGGGATAGGAAACTATAGGTATCCACTTGTCACTATCACAATTATTCATGGTTCACCCCTCTATATAGAACGAACATAGAACCATGAACGAGTAGAGCAAATGAGTTTTATTTTCATTTCCTCAAGGGCTGATTGTAGTGACCTTTAAGTGTGAGTAATCATGGAAGGCGCTATGAGAGTGGGTTCGATTCCCACCTACTCACGCACTTAAACAAATAGAAAGGGGTGCATGATGAGAGATATAACTCTTGTTGGTAATTTAACTCGTGAGTTCGAGTATAAAGCATTGAGTAATGACAGCGTTGTAGCTAATGGTTCAATGGCTGTTAACTCCAGGACTAAAGATCCTAAGACAGGTGAATGGGGTGATGGTGACCCACACTTCTTTAACCTTGCAGTATGGGGTGAAGTTCAAGCAGAGAATGTAATCGAGTCTCTTGATAAGGGGACTAGGGTTATTGTTAACGGACAGATCAATATGAAAACTGTTACTGATGATGATGGTAATAAGAAAACATATAGTGAAGTTAGAGTTGAACACATTGGCCCTGAATTGAGATGGGCTACATGTTCTGTTGCTAGAAACGCTAAAGGTAACAGTACTTCTAAGTACAATACACCTGAAGAGAAGTTCTAATGGAGCCTGCGAAAAGGCAGGCAAGAAGATTATCTGACATTCATAAATTAATTAAACAATTTAGTACAGCTTTGGAAGTTGATCCCTTTGATAGTAAGAGGGATCAAGCCAAAGTTAATGGATTAATTAATGACATAAGAAAAGTGTTGGGCGGCGAAGTGCTACCTAAACAACCAGTTCAATACACATATTATGAACCTGAACAAGTGGAGCCTCAAGATCCAGCATTAGCTATGGAATGGATAGATAAAATAAGAAAGGAAAAACGTGGAACGATTGAGTAATAAAGAAGCTGAAGAGTTTCTTAATAGATATACAACCAAGCCTAAGTACCCTTGGGATGAATGGTTAGATATGGATGTAGATGAGTGGAGTGTACTTGCTAAAGACATTGACTTTGCATGTTCACTTACATCTATGAGGAACCAGTTATATAGGCAAGCGGATAAAAGAAATATTCGTTTGCAGATAGTTGCAATAGTAGCTGGTGAAACAGTGAGTAGTTTAAAGAAGGACTGCTTAATATACAGACAAGTGGAACGTGATAAACGTTCCTATATGTTGGGAGAAAAGAAATGAATAATGTAGATGCATGGCCGGAAGGTCGTACGATTGTAAAGATTAGACCAGCTACTGATAAAGATTTAGAGTTACATGGCTTTGAATTTAATATAGATAGTGGGATAGTCCTGGTGCTTGATGATGACAGCACACTTATTCCTTCTATGGATGAAGAAGGTAATGGATGTGGTGTTTTGTTTGGTGAGCGTGATAATAAATCAATGCAGGTTGTTGCTGAGTGGGTGTTATCAAATGAATAAAATATCTACTAAAGGTTACATGTCACCTGATTTTCCTAAAGATAACTTTCATTGGCAATCTCTTGTATACATACATGACATTGATCCAAAAGAATTAAAACTTATAGGTGATCGTTTAACTCCACAAAGGTTAGAAAGGATTTGGGCTGATCATATACTAGGTATAACAAGTGATAATGAACATGCCATTCTAAGTAATGAACATGCAGATAAATACATTTGGGAAGGGAGCAATGAGAGTAAATAGTAAACAACCATTCTTAGTGCAAAAACTAGCTGAACAATGGAGTGAAAATAATGAAGCTCCATCTATGCCGGATGATAAAAGTTGGCGTGGTTCAATGGCAGGTAGCTGTGCTAGGCAAGTGGCATACAGGTTGAGTGATACTGAAGCATCTGATCCTATTGACTTGGCTGGGTTCTGGAATATGGGACTGGGTTCAATGATTCATAATGAATTAGAACAAGCGATACATGATTGGGCTGACAGTCAACCGAATGTAGAAGTTATTGCGGAACATGAAATGGAACTGGGCGAACGTGGCTATGGTCATGCTGACACATTAGTTATCATGGACATTCCTTGGGTTGGCAAAGTCAAGGTGTTATTTGAATTGAAAACTGTTGGTGGTTTCGGTTACAAGAACATGATTGGTTTGAACAAAAACAAGTATGCGGAAGGACCGAAGTGGAGTGCATTCGTACAAGGTGCGATGTATGCAAGTGCTGTTGATGCTGATTTGTTAGTCATCGGTTACTTGGCACGTGAGGGTGTCAGTAAGAACATGGCAAAAAACTACAGCAAGTCAGAGATAGAGCGGATGGGGGCAGAGTGGCACTATACAAAGGAGCAGTACATGGTAGTAGCCGCCGAGGAAATCGAACGGCTCGATGGGATATCGGCGGCAGTAGCGGAAGGGAGAACTCCATCTGAAATACCAGCTAGGTTTTCTAAGAGTGACCCTGAGATCCCATTCCCTGCTGAAGTTACACATCCTGAGAAGGGAGCGTGGAGATTGTATGCAAAAGATGGAAGCTTAGTGAATGCAGGTACTACTTGGATGTGCAACTATTGTCAGTTTCAACAACAATGCAAGGGAGATACTGATGACGTTTTATCTAGGGACGCATGAACCACACTGGTTAGGAAATGTAGACGTACCTTTATTTGTATCACGTAGAAGATTAGATAGATTAAACAAGCTACCAGTAGCACTATGTCAGTGGTCTTTGGATAGCGGAGGGTTTACTGAACTACACCAATATGGTGGCTGGCAATTATCTGCTACTGATTACGCATCAAAAGTAAAAAGATATATAGATGAGATAGGTAATCTAAATTGGGCGGCTCCTCAAGATTGGATGTGTGAAACAACTGCCTTAAAATCTACGGGGTTAACTGTTCACGATCATCAAGTTTTAACTGTTGATAACTTTCTTGAGCTTAGACAATTATTAGGTGAAGTTGTTGTTCCAGTTCTACAAGGATGGGAGTATGACGATTACCATAGATGTGTAGAGATGTACGATAAAGCTGGTGTTGATCTTTCATCTGAACCTACTATCGGATTGGGTTCTGTTTGTAGACGACATGCTTTAAAAGAAATAACTCATATTATTACCAGCCTTCAACCTCTTAAACTACATGGGTTTGGAGTTAAAGGAGATGGATACAAAGCTAACTTACATAGATTAGTTAGTGCTGATTCAATGGCTTGGTCATTTGGTGCAAGATATAAACCACCTTTAGATGGATGCACTCATAAGACTTGTGCTAATTGTAAACGCTTTGCTTTGTTGTGGAGAGATCAAATGTTAAATGGATTAGAGGATTAAGGATGCAATTTGTTTTAAATCTTTGTGCTTTGATAGCTAGCCTAATTCAAGTACCAGTTATAGCTGATGTTGAATACAGATACTATGAGAGTGGTTCTCATATAGTTGAACTACAAGAGTGGCTTGGTGATGTCCAGGTCGATGGAGTGTATGGCCCTAACACACGCAAGGCGCACATGAAATCGCTAGGCTCTAAAGAGATGGCTTATCACCGATGGTACGGTGGAGGAAAAATTGGGGAACCGGAAAGGCTTGATGTTTTGGTAAGAGAATACTTCTTGCCGGAGCATCAGCCTTGGGCTATAAGAGTGGCAATGTGTGAGAGCAGTACACAGCCATGGCATACAAGCAACTATGCTATATCTCCTGCGTTAGCTGTCGGAGTTTTCCAACATTTAAGCAAGTACTGGGATTCGAGATCAACTGCCGCTGGCTGGGCTGGCTACTCACCGTACGATATGCGAGCGAACACAGCTACTGCCGCTTATCTCTTCTATAACTCTGGCGATCATCATTGGAATCCATCACGTTCCTGTTGGGAAAAGGCTATACTACAGTAACAACTAAAAGGGAGAACCAATGGTACGTGAGGTAGTACCTGTAGGTACGAACTACAGGATTCCTGAACAGGGAAGAATAAGACTTGGTGTGAAGACAGAACGTGCAATGAAATCCATTGACAAGTTCCGGTTCACATCATCAGACAAATCAGCTATTGAAGCAATCGCACAGTTACATGGAGGCACAGTTAACGAGTGGACTCCACCTCGTTCACAAGAACAACAATGGGAAGTTATCACTCAAGTAGATGAGATACGTGTGTTCCTTCCACCTAACAGTATCAATGTGACTTACGAAGAATGGTCTGGCGGTGGACTGGTACGTAGATGTGATGGTATACAAATGGAGATCGGTGTCGATGGACCTGAAGGTAAAGAAATGGATGTGGCTCCATGCTGGTGCAAGTCTGAACTAAACAAACAAGATAAACCAATGGCATGTAAACCATATACAAGACTTAACGTCATATTACCTGACATAAAGTTTGGTGGAGTATGGAGATTAGAAACTAAAAGTTGGAATGCCGCTCAAGAACTACCCGGAATGGCACAGATATTAACTCAGTTGCAAGCTCAAGGTATTCTTGAAGGTTACTTACAAATAGATAAACGTGAGAAGATAACTGATGGTAAGAAAAGAAAGTTTATTGTTCCTAAACTTGTAACTACTAGCACTCCTGCTCAGATATTAAGTGGGGGTTCAATGGTCGAAGCGATAGAACCAGCAAGACCAGCTTCTTCAGAATCACATAGCACTATGGAATTGGGCGCTGTCGTTGATGCAGAAATAGTTGAAGACTCTTGGGATAAGCCACCAATAGGAGTTAAAGTAAAGAAGAATCCTGATCCGAATGGTTTAAAATATGTACGAGCAGATTAGAGAGGGGGTCGTTGTACCGCACCCCACGCATAAGGTAGCTCCCTGCCTTGTCCAACGATCCCCTCTCGCTCAATGAGTAATATCTATGGAAAAGGAGCAAAAGGAAGAGCTACTAAACTTCATGCTCAGATCATTAGGAATCTTGGCTATTGTGAGTCTTGTGGGTCTGGCCATAATCTCCAATGCGCTCATATAATCTCACGTAAATACTCTCAGACTAGAACCTCACTAGATAATGCGTTCTGTTTATGTGCCAGTTGTCATGCACGTTACACAGATCATCCGGTTGAGTTTGGAAAGTTTGTTACTGACATGATGGGTGAAGAAAAGTACAATGAACTTAGGCAGTTAAGCAACTTGACAGACAAGGTAGATTGGGAAGCAGAAGCTGACCGTCTAAAAGAAATAGCAAAGGAAGAAGGGATTATCTGATGGACGATTCATATTTAGAGGAACCATTTGGTATAACTCTTGAGCTTGAACCAGACACTCGTGTCTTCAATCTTCATGGCAGAGCGTCAGCTTCGATGCTTCTGTTTTTTTTAATGGATGCATCTGAAGGTGGGTTGTTAAACAAATTACAAGAAGAAGTATCGTTTGATAATTTGTTAACTGGATACCACACGAACGGCAAAGAACCTGAAGGAGATGTAGATGACGGAAGCACCGAAGAAGAATAGTAAATACGTTCAATGTTGGAACTGTGATGGTTACATTGGGAGAAAACTTTTAACAAGAGAAGAGTACAATAATACGTGTCCCCTATGTGAAGCTACCGAGGTTATAGATGGATTGGGAACCACCACTTGAAATAACAAGATGGAATTTTATACAAGATAAATCTTTCGAGAACATGAGTGGCCTACCTGCTGAAGCATGGGTTGAAATGTTTATGACACCGTTAGATTCTTTAAAAGGTAAAAGTGTTTACGATAAAATCCGTGAAGATTTAGGGTTAGATTAGTTACCAGCCCTCATCTTTTCTGTCTTCAACTAAGATAGGAGTTTGCCAAAGTATTCCTTTCTCAGGTACATTGATCCATAGAGCTTGTTGTGGAACCTCGAAAGGAAAGTTCTCCACTGAAGCGTACTCATCGTAACCCTTAAGCGAACCGTTCATTATAAAACCAGATGAAGGAGCTAATATTAATTGATGGAAATGACCCAGGACCATGCAGGTGAAGTCTGAGTTATTTCTTTTACGTGCCACTAGCCTCATTATTGGAGGCCAGATGCCACCTATCCCACCACCACCACGAGCTTGATCGCCGTGAGTTAGGAGATAAGTAGAATCATGGATAGTAACAAAACAATCAGGACTGTCAGGAATATTAAAGGTAACTCGATCATCGCCAGCCCAGTGCGATTCGAGAGTCTTAGCGAGGAACCAATCGAAGTTGTCTCTAGCTCTGAGTTTAGATCGGGGCTTCCTCGTGCGTCTGCCATGATTACCGACGACGCATGGAACATGCACGTTACCAAATTCATCGGCAAGCATCCCGATACCAGAGGAGAGTTGGTCTGCCCAGAAGAGAACAGAACCGAGCATGGTGTCTTCGTTGGTTTCTGTGAGTTCGGTGTGGATATCCCCACTGAACAAGTCACCTCCAAGAAAAAGGACACAGCCCGAATAATCCAGACCGGCGAGATAATCATTGGTGAGAAGGACAATCTTCTCAAAGAACTTTCGGAGTCTCTTGACCCCGATGTCTCTGTTGTATGCGTTGCGCCCTTGGATCTCGTCAGGGTTGACGACTTCATCAAAGTGTGTGTCCGAAAGCACAGCACAAACTATGCCAGTTTCCTTGCCTTGCTTCTTGGGACGAAGCCACGAGGGTGGCTTGACCGAACGGCTTTTAAGATCAGCGAGAAGATTAACTTGGCTGTCAAGAATTTCAATCTCTTTCGTAAGCGCTTTAACTTGAGACTTAGCCGTTAAAGCTTCAGTTTTATAACGAGATGCTTCTCGTAAAACTTTAGTTATATCTTCACTTGCCGTGAAGTCTTCTAAGTTAACGTCTGGCACGAGTAAGGATCGCCGCTATCTTACCTTGAGTGGCATCAGGATAACCTTCAGAGTGTAACCATCTGGCTATCATTATCTTTCCTATATGCATATCATTATGTATCGCATCCCATACTTGATTGTAAATCTCGTCAGGTAATGTATCTATCCAAGCTCCAGGTGATCTACGTCCATCACTTGCAAAGTTTTCTAAAGTCCTAGAGCCCAATAGGTATCTCCGGTTTCCACATTGCAGTCCATGTCTTATGATCCATAATCCCGCTTTCTTTTATTAGCATCGTACGTTGTAACATCAACACAGCTTTTAAAGTTTTGCGTCCGTATACCCCGTCGGCTATTCCGCAATTAAAGTCTAACGAGTTAAGCTTTGATTGCACAACCTTGACGATATCTCCTTTAGATCCTCGTCTTAATGGAGACATACCTACCTGTCTGCCCATGTCATCTATGATTGCTTGGATACCAGTCCAGTTAACCTCTGGTTCTGGTGGTTCTTCTGGTCTACCAAGAAAGACTGAGCCTGTTCTGTTGAACCAACTGTTGCCGTTACGTGGTTGGAAATGCCACCATTCCCCTTTAACAGTGGGACGTATACCGTACCTGTGAGCAACATTTGTTACTTCATCTGTTGTTATACCTCGTTTAACTATACGAAAGTCAACTGCATACGAATATCCGTCCGGTTGTTCTTGATGAAACGACCCACGAAAGAAACCATCCGGTCTTTTCCAATCAGGGTTAGCCGCAAGGTTACCTTTACCTCTCTTGTAACGGTCGTAGAGGGCCTTCTGAGCGGCGTACGACCTGCAACCTGAACATATTGCCACTTTGTTACCTATGCGCCCGTCAGAGAAGAAATCCTCTAATCGTTGTACAAACCTAGGGTGCAGTAAACTTAGATCAATGCTCTTATCAGTTACCGGAAGTAGGGGGTTGCTCATGGATATCCTCTGGTTCAGCCGTCGGAGTATACTCTAGTATAAGTCTACCATCATTGTCAGTACTATCCGTGTCAATCATGTGTTGATCTTTACGTTCACCTATCACCATCCATTGACAAACTGTTCCTTCATCCCCAGTGATAGTCAGCTTGCATTCATCTAACGACCATTCAACCAGCTTGCCTGATGCTGAAACCATAGACCAAGGGTTAGTATTCAATGCTTTCCATGTGCCTTCAGCCATACCATACTGTTCATCCATGCAGATAGTTACTGGTTCTGCTCCTAATGTCACAGTGCCTCTGTATATTAGATCAGCATACGGTCCCTCTATGAAAGAGTGGCGTAACCTTTTACCTTCTGTTACTGGGTGGGGTATGTCGAATGACCCGGAACCTTTAGACAATGAGCCTGTAATAGCTAGATTACCTGAACTGTTAAGTGTCATTAAAGTTGTAATTGAACCAGTATCAGGAGCGTCATACCAATTATGTGCTTGAGCATAAGAACCTATTAGACTGGTTCCATCTGCATAATGTGACCAGTAAGTAACAGCTTCTCTACCATTAGTAGTCCCACTATTTAATACACCACTAGCCCAGAAGCAACGGCCTCCATAGCTTTGAGAGTTATCGTATTCTCTACCCCATGCGTAAGCACGAATATTATCATTGTGCATTACAGGAGCACCTATTTGTATCTGAGCATAGTCACCGTAATTAGTAGGCGATGTCACAGTGCCAGAAATAGAAGAAACATATCCATTATAAATTTGACTGTCATGCCCAGTATCAAACGATACGTAACCGTAAGCATCAAGAGTATCAAATGGATGATCTATTACACCAAGTTTTATACTGCCTCCGCCATCAGATGATGAGCCTTTGTACTGTGTATAACCACCAGTACCTACACGTTGTTGCGCTCTACGTGGAGGCGTACCGTAACCGTAACTAGGGAAAAACCTCACGATCCTTGCACCGTTACAACAGAAACAGTTAACACTCCTTCAAACCATCCATTGTCATCAGACCATTTACCAATAGATCCCTGTTCATATGACACACCTGCTATATAAACTGTTTTAGATTCGTCACCCATTTTGAAAGTAACAAGCGAACGATCTTCTAACAGCGAACGTATGTACGTGTAATCATCCCATGTGTCTTGATATATATCACGATTACCATACTGTGTTTGTGTTGTGAGAATGACAGGTAGTTGTATTACCTCAGCTACGAATGGCATAGGTATAGCACGTACAGTCCATCTGTGTAATGTCGGTGTTGCAGTTGAGCCTGCTCCAGTCAGTGTGATAGTAGGAGTTATGTATTCTCCTGTCACACCAGAGATAGATTTAATACCTGATGTGTAAGTAGCATCAGTATCAGAAGTTACAGTAGCTGTAGTTGTATCATCAGAAGTTACTGTGATAGCTACTGCTTCACTTGCCGCAAGACTACTGTGCCGTAGTTCAACAGACACAGGAGCTTTAAGTTCTGTCACACCCCACCTGAACCTACCTTCGTCAACACTCCCAGTTGTTAGATAGTTAGCGGATTCTTTGTATACACCTGCGCCACTAATACTGAACAGTAGATTGCCTTGATCCATTACTATTCCCTGCACAGCGGCGGTACTACTAGCCACCATAATGTCACTAGCGTAAGCTGGTGTTAAAACATCTGTTAGTTCAGCAAGACTTATCTTGCCTAATCCTGAACGGGTAGTCGTATCAAACGGGGAATCATAATTGTCCCAGTTGAAGTAAACAAACTCTCCTTGTGGTAGTAGATAATTAACACCACCACTTATTTCAACAAGAGGACCATATGTTATGTACCCTTGTCCTTGTATCTGAGCTAGACGTATACCTTTAGAAGTGCCGATAACAAGCAAACCACCATACTCTGTGATTGCATTAACTGTTTCACCTACTGGTAGTTCAGCGGCTATAACAGGAACATTCAAAGCAGAAGTCGAATCGTTAATACCTATGTAGTAGATGCGTCCTTGAACACCTTGGTTGCCAGCCGCGAATATACCTACAGGTGAGCCAACAACAGACACCCAGGAATCAACTTGGTTAAAACTAGAGCTAGCTATATCAGCATTAGTACTAGCTACAGAGCCAGAAGAAAGAACAGTAAGCCTGTCAGCTACCGAAGCTATGAGATAACCGTTAGCTACCCACACACCATCAGCGCTATTCAACATCCAATGGTCAGTACCATCACTAGAAGTAGCAAATGTAGTTCCAGTTACTTTAACTATCTTCGCATTAGCGGCTGTATGACCTACTACATAAACATTAGTACCATCACTAGCTATGCCAAGTATGTCATCGCCACAAGGATTAGTAATTGCAGTAGCAGATCCAAACGAATTAGAAGAAGCCTGTATATTAGGACCGTCACACATATAAGCATATGAAGTGCCACCAGATTTAGCTGTAGCCATATACAGATTCGTAGAACCATCAGACCAAGCACGGTCTGTGTCTTTCAATAAAGTAAGTTCATTCTTAACCCACACGTTGACACCAGTGGATTGGTAAAACCTTCTCAACCCAGACTCAGGAGTATCAGACTCACGCTGACCACCACCCAACTCCCAATCATCACGGCTACGTTTCCAAACACCAGCCTGATTCAAAGACTGCTCACCGGGAGTACCCTGTGTGTCAAGCCCTTGTCGTATAGGGTCAACCGTTGCTCTTGCTAATCGGCTAACATCTATATTATAACGGCGGTTACCTAAACGAATAGGGAGCGCATCACGAACAGATTGGTGAAGGGTCATGTCTAACGAAGAGTGGTCGGAAAGACTGAAGAACCGGCAGAACCAGTCCTCACGCCGTAAAGAGACATTAACCGACGAGCTTCCTCACTTACCCGACGATCATATTGCGCCTGTAATACCAATGAATACCTCGCCCGATCTCCGGGATTCAATGCTCCGTCACCCCTCGAATCACCAGCGGAATGAAGGTCAAGCCGCAGACTTTCTTCTCCAAGAACAAGCCGTGCCGCTCCTCCTAATGCTGGAATATCACGCATCGAATCCTGCATTCCGACAGTGGTGTCAAGACGAGTACCCATATCTAATGCACTTACTGTAAACGGATGAGCATAACGCATGTTCACAGTTACAGCTTTCTCAATACCTTCTTGCCTGATTACTTTAAATGTTCCATCTGTTTGTCTTTGAACTGTCACATTCATATTAAGTAAACGATCTTCAGAACTACGTGCAGTACGAGTAGCAGAAATAATATGATAAAACCCTGTACTCGCTAGGTCAGTGGCAGTTACAGATTGAGTGCTAGTGCTGGCAAATGTCACACTTGTAGTTCCAACTGCATAAAGATTATTAGGTAATGAATAAATAGAATCACGAACTGCTTCTAATATTTGGAACCCAGTGAAACGTGGTTCTACTTCTATTTTAGAATCAGCAGTCCAGGCATAGCCAGCACTCCCATCTATGCCACGTTGAACAGTTGCATACTCACCGTTACGAGCATGAACATACATGGTTTCTGGAGGGTTGGTTCCATCTTCTACAGAGATATAGGAACCTGCACGAATACCATCGGTCTGATATTTCAATCGTATCGTTGTATCACTAGCACTAATGGTTGTATGAATAGCGTCTAATTCAGTACGAGTATTACTATTTAATAACCTTTTTGTGTGTGTAACACAATCAGCGATGGTAGGTGCGGTATAAGACATACTTTGATATTAGCGCGTTGAGAGGGGTGAGGCTATGCCCCACCCCCAACAACTTGTTAATACGGTACTTAGTCCGAGTATCCTGTTAAGGTAGTGAACTTGCCCATATGCTGTTCGCCCTTCACTTGAAGGCCCTCTTCACATACGATTTGTACCTTGTCGCTGTCGCCTGTTTTAGCGAGAGCCTCGACAACGAGAGGTTGCATAACTCTACGAGAGATGCCATCCTTCGCGACCAAGAACGCTGTCTCAGCGTGACACCAACGGTTCCTGAGCATCTGTGTTTCACCAAACTCGGTGAAGACGGATGCTACAGGTACACGGCCACGGCGAGGATCATCAATGACTGTGCGTACACGGCCACTATCTGATACTGCGTTGAGTGTAGCAAACGAGGCAGGGTTAGCGATCAAAAGATCTGGCATACCGCCTGCGTTGTAGCATTTCTGCTGTAGTGCTTCCAATGCGGCGACAGTCAACGTGGTTGTTGTATCGGTATTGGAAGTAATGTGGTAGTTAAGCCCACCAGTTGAACGACGCTTGTTTGAAGTGTCATTGTTGTACTGACCATACAAGAAAGCCTGTTCACGAGTTATCACGTTCTCAACTGAGCGGCCATAAACTTGCTTGGCGAACTCATCAGATACACCATAACGTGATACCTGCTGTTCAGTACGTGACATGTGGATAGGGGTAGGTCCGAAGATTTGGGTGCAGTTTGTGCGGATCGTGCGATCTGCTGAACGTGCTTCTCCCGGATCGGAACCTTCAACCAATGCAGTACCTACACAGATAACTGTGTCTGCATGTGCGGCTGTTGTTGCTGGCCAATCAGCAGAGTTTGCCCAGTCAGCAAGAGTCAAAACACCAGCGGTGTTGTTGACATGCGTAACGCGCTTTACTGCCGCATTAACGGCGGCATCTGCTTCACCTATGGTGATTAGGTCATCAACTTGGAATTTATACGAGTCTGCGGCAGATACAGTAACATCGGTTGCTCCTGCTCCTGCGGCTCCTGTATCGGTTACGGTTGCACGAGGAATCAAAAGTTCTTCGTCCATCCATTTAAACTCTTGCTGATCTACGGGAGAACTGCCAAGAAGTTGCCTTCCATCAGTTCCAATACCGTTGATAAACGGAGAGTCTGTGGGTGAAATCATGTAAATGAGTTCATCCATGTTGATCTTAACGCCAACGGCAAGATCATATGAGGTTACTTTACCTCCATAGCCAACTATAGCCATGTTATCGCTCCTTTAATTAGTAGTGGATTGTCTGTTCTTTCTGTCCCGCAACAGCCCTTCATACTTTGAGCGATTATCAGCAAATTCTTTAATAGGTATGGTTGAACCATCAGCCTTACGGTATGGGACAAAAGACCCATCCGCCCTATGTTCACCGGCTCTTCCTTTTTCCCAATTAGGCTCTGCCTTTCTTGGAGGAATCTTATTCCGTCCCCTGTTCGGAGTAGCATCAGCGGTTAAAGCTGGTGACTGAAGAATCCGCTTCGCGGAATCCTTGCCACAATGTGGGCAAACCTTTACAGGTTCGTCCTTCATGCTTTGTACTAACTCCCAAAGAGAGGGAGGAGTACACCCCTTACATTCGTAAACATATGTAGGCATTAGTCAGATAAGACTCGTTCGTCGTTTTGACTAGCGGCTTCAAGAACAGTGTGTACAAATCTTGCCGCCGAATCTTCCTTCGGCGTACCTGCATCATACGCTTTTTTAAATTCTTGGAACCCTTGTTCATAAGGACTTTGAGTAGTTGCTTCTACTGAAACACTTTCATCAGCTAAAAGTTTTCTCTCTTCCATTACTTTAACGTCAGTCTCATTAACAATTTCCTTCGCCGGTTCCGGTTCTACAACGGGATCCGGGGACGGAGCTAGTTCCTGCCACTCACTTTTAATAGAGTCTGTATCCAGTTCTCCATCATAAGCTTTGAATAAGAGTTGCCCTGCTTTTGAATCAGTATCAACACCTGCTTTCATAAAAGCTACCTCTCGTTTAAGTAGATCACGTTCAGCTATTGCTTCTTTACCACGATCTGCCGCATCTCGAAGTTCTTTTATGCCACCAGTTTCATCTTCCATATCTACACTCCTTTGCTGTCGCACATAGTCGGAGGAACTATGCGGTGCGTGACTAAATTTGTCTCCCCAGTCGTCACTAGCTGGTTCAACCTCCACTACATACTCATCAGGTGCGTGGGTAATCCCGACGGCTATAGCACACACCCGGCCAGTAATAGCTCGCAGGCGGCCAATAAGATTATTATAACCTAATATCAGTCAGGATCAAGGAATATGCACTCTCCAGGGCATTCTTCTGCCGCTTCAATAACACTTTCTAACAAGTGGTCAGGTACTTTAACTGACTCTCCCATACGGTGAGTGGGTTCTTTAGGTACAGGAGTGCCTACTTCTCTTACATAAAACAAGCCGTCATCATGCCCAAAGAATACATCGGGTGCTATCTCTTCGCACAAGCCATCGCCTGTGCATAAGTCTTGGTCGATCCAAACTTTTGGCATTAACCGGGATGATTCTGTATGAACTGCTCGTATTTTTCTGGGCTATCTAGAACTATTGTGGTGTAAGAATACTTAGCGCTGTCATCACCCTTACCTAAAGTAACAGTGATCGTTCCGATTAAAGTACCTACAGCTACTAACAAGGCTGTTATAGCAGTAATGAGCTTAACAGTCTTATTCATTTTCGTTGTAGAATTTCTCTCCCCACGCTTTACTTTGGATAGCTTCTTCAGCTAGATAGATACGATCCCAGATCGTACTAAATTCTGAAGGAACCCAAGCCATAGAAGCAATGATCTCTTTCATCTCATCAACATCATCTCTGATTACTTCTAAGTCAGCCGCCATAGCGCTTGTAATGTGAGCAGGAGTAAAACGGCTAAGGTCATCGACCCTAGCGCTCCGCAAATCATCAAGACCGCCAGCATTTTCCATGACACCTTGAGATATTTCATCAAGTTTTGCCAAAACTGTACTGTCTGTCCCAGTGTTTCCTTCAATTACCTGCACCTGTTTTTCCAAATCATCTATCCTACCAGCGATACTAGCCGCATTCCATACGACTACTCCACTGGTGATAGCCACGGACATGATAAGTCCGAGGGTTATCCTAGATACTTTGACTTGCTTCAGGTCGGTAATGTCAGTCATTATTGAGAGCTTAACTTTTTTCTAATAGCGTTTTTTGCTTTAGTTCTTGCTAGTTGTTGTGCAGTACTAACACGATTTGATTTGCCGCCCTTTGAATATCTATCAAAAAAACCTTTACGAGCCATAGCTACTTCTAAAGGCAACTCGCTAGGTTTTGAAGCTTTATAATTTTTGCTTCTAACAGACTTACTTGGCATACCGCCACGCTCACCCGGATCTCTAGTTTTCCCAGAGTATCTATGCCCTAAAGCAATAGCGGCATTATGGCCGAATACTTTTTTTCTAGCCTTTCTAACCATTAGCTTGCCGCTGAAGCTGATCCGTCACCAAACTGCTTGGCAACAACGCTCTTAACAAGGCTGAGAACAGCAGTAGCTCCTGCAAGTCCAGCCGCTTTCATGCTTCCCATGTCACCAATGGTGAACACAGCAAGGAATGACTGCGCGAATGTGGCAATCACTCTCTCAAGTACGTCTTTGTTAAACATTATTTACGTTTACCTTTCTTTACCTTCTTGTATGGTACTTTCTTAGCCTTCCCTTTGGAAGAGCTAGTTGCATATTTAGGCATATATTCTCCTATCTATTTGCGCTCCCGAATCCAGTAGCACCTCTTTGCCCTACGACAGCACCACCTCCACCACCGAAAGCGGCTCCACGTTCTTCAATTCTTTGTTCAACTGTATTCATAGCTCCTGTATCAACACCGAATGCAGATGCGACACCTTCTGTTTCAATTCTCAAATCAGTATCTTCAGTTATTTTTTCAGCGTACAAAAGTTCCTGCCTTGACAAATCTCTGAACTGGCGGTACTGAGCTTCCTGAGTCATACCAAGATTAGCTATATTCTTAGCGACACCTTTAGTTATACGCTCACCTAAAATCTGGTCAGCCGCCGCTTGAGTGTAAGCTTCCTTAGCTACCTGTTCCAAATCAGTGAAGTCCTTATTAGGATCAAGAAGAACACTAGCTAACATGCCGTCACCAGCTTGACCGTACTCGCTCATAAACCAACTCTTAACATCAACAGGTGCGTTAAGAATCTCATCGTAAGCTATCTGCAAACGATCACGAACCTGCTGGATACTAATGTTCCCACCCATAAGTGTAGTAACAAGAGTATCAACATTACCTACAGTCTCTCCGGGTAACCATTTGTCAACGAGTTCACGTAACGAATCTTCGTACATGATGTACTCGTCAGGTGAGGGAGGGCCATAGCCTGCGTCAATAGCGGCTTGCATTCCGGGAAAGCGAGCTTTGAATTGTGGCTGGTCCATGATTAAAAGAAGTATTGAATCTGGTGGTACTCCTGCTTGTATCTGTGTCTGCACCCAACCTGCTAATCCTGATACTTCATCGGCTGAGAAACCCCATCGTCTAAGTGTGGATGTGATTACTGCTGTGTCACCGGGAGTTCCTTTAGTGTCAGTAGTAGTACTGCTTTGAGCGCCACCACCACCTTCACCACCATATATTGGATTGCCTTCTTTGCCGCCACCAAGCATGTAATTGTCCCAGAACATGCCCCAGTTGCCTTCTTTATTTATAAATGTATCAAGTAAGCCTTGACTTTCTAGCCATGCGGCGAAACCTGCTTGGTCTGGATCAGAATAATCTATTGTATTTAAATCAGTACCAGCATTTTGAGCATCAATAACAGCCTGTGCGCTTCCAGTAAGTTCAGTAGAAGAAGATTGTGTATTAACAAGTCTTCCTTCTTTCCAAACCATAGACCCAGATGCCATAGCTCCTCTGTTTGCACGAGCCATTTCATCAGCTTTTGTTTTTACATCTGCTATCGCTTTATCTTGTGCCGCTTTTGCTTCTTCAGGAGTTTTTCCTTCAGCTAATTTTGCTAACTCATCTAAGAAAGTCATTGAAACATCCTGCTCAATCCAGTGCCAATAGCACCAACTTCTCTCTTATAAATATCAGAGTTAAGGAACCTGTCATCCTGCCTTGCGTACAACTTAGCTTCTTTCATAGTCATAAATCTTTTCTTCCCGTCATCACCAGTAATAATAAGATTGTCAGCACCTATATCCATAAGATCTATTTCATTATCTCCAAGATCCCAGTACTGACCAAGAGTTCTTTTTACTCCATCCAACCTGTCAGACAAAGTAGTCCCATCAGTAGCGTAAGCTTCTCCGATATCAAAGTCGTCTACACCCCAGTCATTAGCCGCAACAGTATTGATACGTTGCAACGCATTGTCCATAGTGTTCTTACCTGTTGTGATATCCCAAGCCCATTGCCAAGCATCAATAGCGTTATCGCCTATGAGTTGCTTGTTAGCTAACCCTTGTAGTCGTTTAGCTAAACGATTAATGCTACCTGTGGTTGGTTTAGAAGTAGGATCGTACTTTATTTTAGCAAGTTCCATTTCTATTTCTTCTGCCTGCCAGTTACCCATCACAGCATCTTCGCTGTATTCGGCGAGTTCTTCGTCTGTTAAAGAGAACCCTAAAGCTGTAGCAGTGTTTCTAATTCTGTCTTTTTGTTCTCGAATACGGTTGTCGTAATCTGCACGATCTGTAACTTTTAGTATTAAAGCCGCGCGTTCTTCAGGTAGATGTGTTGTGTACCATGTGCTGTTACGAATCACATCATCTAAATTGTTTATCAATACTTGTTGAGCTTCAGGCTGATCCCATATTGCGTTTGATTTATCTGAATACTCGTCATACCAATCAGATAAACTATCTATCAATCCTTGATCGCCGAGCATCATTATGTACTTGTACTGAGGGTATATTTCTAACCATTCATCAAGATCCAACTCTTCTTCAACAGGTATTTCAGGTGGAGTAGATCCAATAACACCTATACCACCACCTTCAACGGGTCTTCCTCCCGGAGTAAAAGACATTATTCAGACTCCTTTAACCAAGCGTTATTAAACCGTTTCTTAAACGCTTTATCATCAGGGTAAGCGGTAGTAGCACCAGCTTTACCCCCACGCCAAGCACTAGCAACCCTGTTCCAATCCTTATACTTATCGAAAAGAATCTGAGACATACCAGCCGCTACACGATCCTGAGTTATCTTGTCAGGTGCAGTAATAACACCAGTAGTCTCATCCTTTTGAAGTGGAATTTTCTGACCGAACACCTGTTCAGTCCACTTATCCCAATGCTTAGGAAGAATCTGCCAACGTCCAACAGCACCAGTATCAGGATCAACAGCACTGTAATTATTATTAGAAGTAATAGAACCCATCACACGCAAAAACTTTTTACTAGCTTCATCTATAGGAATACGCCTGTTGTTAGTTTCTCTAGAAGCATTCATTACTTCTTGATCCCCGTAATGCATTTCACCTAACACACGATCAAACCCTCTAGCAATACCCTCATTGCCATCAGCGATAGACTTACTCAAATACTTATCCGCTTTTACACCAGGAGGTTTAAGTACACCTTCGCGTAAACCTAAAGGTTCAACATGCCAAGGAGTATTACCATCAAACTTTAAACCGTGTCTCACTGCTATACGTTTAGCTCTCTCCATTTTATGAGGAGGGATATGCACAGTTGCCGCAAGACCATCAACGTAAGGGCTTTCTTCAGCAGTAGTCCAAGGAACACCAGCAGGGTTAGTGGCACGAATGCCGTCTATGATCTGCTGTTCTTGTTCAGGTGTTGTAACACCACGAATAACTTTACCGCCTACATCATCAATCCACCTGTGTAGATTGTTTTCAAATGGTTCCCAAAGTGTGTCTGCCATTAAAACCCTACTTTTCCTGTGCTAGCAATAGACCGCAAAACATTACTTATAGCGGCACCCATATTAGGATCGTAGTTCTGGTTGTCAGGTAGATTCAAAGCATCAATAGCATTTTGAGCCATATCACTATGTATATCTTGTGCAGTTGTATCAACTGGTTGTGCAGTTAACCAATCTACACCAGCCGTACTACTCATAGAATCTACAAGAGCTTGTATACGAGAATCATCATACCCGTTAGTAGCACCTGTAGCTTTACCAAACGTGTTGTTAAAAGAACGAAGAATATCTGTATCAGATTTACTTCGGCTAGGGTCATTAGGATCATAACCTGCCATATCGAAATGGTATTTCATAGCTGACCTAGCTATATCAACTGAATTAGCTTCAAGCTTGCTTCTAATCTGTTGCGCTCTAGCGCGCTGATCGGCAGGTAATTTACCGACAGGTGTTGAAAGAATACGCGCTTCTTCTTCTGTTATATGCCCGGACATTAAAGCCCAATGGCCGTAATCATTGTTTGAATTAGCACCAACAACAATACTGTCTGCCCAGTCGCTTGCGAAAGTACCATCCGAATAGTAGGTAGCAAGCAACTGTTCAATTCTTTCATTATCAGCGGCTTGACCAGCTTCTGATAAAGCAATTTGGTCTTCACTTGAAAGATTTGCAAATCCTTCAGACATAAAAGAATTGAAAAGTTCCTTACCTCTTTCAGTAAGAACTGCACCTGATTCATCTAATGCAACTGTTAAAGCTTGTTGCCCTATCTGTCCAGCATTATTAATCATCATGTTACGAGTCTGTCTTATCGCTTCGCTATCAGCGTCACTTGTTATTTGTCTATGGCGAGCAACATTTTCTAAACGCTTTTCAAAAAGAAAATCGTGTACAGAATAATCCCCACCATTATTTACTTTTGCTTTTAACAAATCGTGAGTAAAATTTAACACCGCTTGATGAGTAGCTTCATCAGAAGTTATACCAAACTTAGGCATTAAACGCGCCCCGTCTTTAGTGTCAAAATATCCAAGCTCCTGCAATCTTGACTGTATAAGACTCATCTCTTGGCTATCTAAACTTCCTAACCTCTTTACTATTTCTTGTGGGGCAAGTGACATGCCAGAAATTAAATCATCCAAACTGTCAATAACACCTTGTGGAGTGCCATCGAAAGTTATTTGGATAAAGTCTTGGAATTGTGTCGGATCTTTTTCTATTTCTTCGACAAGCGCAGACATATCTTCGTCAGTAGTAGTCGCTAACATTCCTGCAACCGTTCCAGTAGCTAAAACAAATCTGCTGTTATGGCGAAGATTCTCAATGTAATCATTAATCATTTGTTCTTTTACTTGCTCTGAGTTGTAAAACTCTTTTTCAAAATCTTCAGGCGTGTACCCAAAAGTCTTTTCAAAAATAACATCTGTAGACAAAATCCTTGACATTTGCATTACGCCTTCGGGCTTACCTAAATCAATTCTTTGAGCGCCATCAGCTTCCATAAAGTGCTGTCGGCTACCAGTACCCATCATGGATTCCCAAAGGCTGTCAAGAGTTCCAGTACCGCTTGTCCCACCTAACGTAATAATAGATCGGTCAGATAAAAATGCTATGAACCTTTCCCAATTTTTATCTGGTCCTTCAAGCTCTGCCACAATGTTTTTTGCTAAAGCTAGTTCATCTGTAAGCCCAAGATCAGTAGGCAAATCTTCAAGTTCAGGATATTGAGCGCGAAGTTCAGCTATAGTTTTATATCCTGATGGAGAAGGTTCATCCGATCCATCAATACCAACTAAATCTTGTGCTAGTTCGGTTACATCCCCAATAGCGTCTGCAACATTTTCTACAATACCTGGAATCTTTACCATTACAACGTAACTCCTGTCCACTCACGATCAGGTATAATCTTCGGTGCAATCCTTATAAGCCCTGCTCTAAACTGACCAACCCATTCCTGATTCAAATAAGGGATAACAAGGTTATTTAACAAAGGTTGTAGATGCGGTTTGCCTGCCACTTTTTCCTCAATTCGTCTTAAAAAGAATGCTTTCACAAAACTCCTATAGTCTTCAACATTTGGTCTTTTATTAATAACTTCCAATTCGTAGTTTAATCTAACAATGTCCATCATTACATCTAAAATCTCATTCTTATAAGGTGAATCAGGTATCATTTCAGGGTTTCTAACAATCTTTCTAAACTCTTGGAACGTAGCTTCACGCCTTATAGATGAACGTCCCTTCTGAGTTTCAACAAAGAACACAGGATGTCTGTCCATGAAACCTTTATCCCAAATATTGAACCTTTCAGTAAGTTCCTTAGCCGCTTTCATTTGATTCTGTGATTGTAAAACTGCAACAGCATAAGCATTGCGTTGTTTACGGTCATAATATTCTGAAGCCGCGCCATTAAAATAGAAATCTTTAACGTATTCTTCTTTGCTTTTAAGTTCTCTTAAACCTTTAGCTATCTGACGTTGCTTCCAACCCCAAGCCATGTCTTCGTTGTATTCCAAACCAACTTCGTAAGGAACTAAGAAGCTGGTTGAATGAGGGAAATTCATAGCCCATTCACCGTTTTCTGTTAACCATTTATCAACAGCCTTACTTTGTTGTGTGTAACCAACACCTGTTTTTTTGCTGGTACCAGTCTGGAAGAGAGACATCTTTGTTTGAGTTTCCCAAGAGTCTTTATCAAAATCTTCATCATACTTATGGTTGTCATAGAACATCAGCAAAGCTTCATCATGTGTCCATCCTTGCTGAATGTACCAATGCAACTCAGAGTTCCAATCCCAAGCATCACCGAAACGTAAATCTTTGTTTGTTCCTTTACCTGTACCTAAGAACCATGTAGTGAAATTCATGCCCATTATCTGTTGCGCTTCATGGTCTAACTGTTCCATGAACTCTTCATTGAACAAATCAGGGTCTTCTTTTCTGGATATCTGATCTTGTGTAGGCATACGCCCTGTTGCTTGACGAAGTTTAACTGCTTGTATTTGTGCAGAAGCGAACTGTTCTCCCCTGTTCCAATGCTGTTGTGTCATAATTAATCCCTGAGATATTGGATAAGGGAAGAAAGCATCAAGGAAATCATGCAGTTTTGAATTACCAGCATCTTCAGCATCTCTATTGTCTGCTACATAAGCAAACCGTTCTTGCATGAAAGGACTTATATCTTCAAAAATTGTAGGATCAGACACAGCTAACCGTGTCAATGGGTAAGAAATAAACGGTCCGACTTGTGGCCTGCCAACAGTTTCTAAATCGTATCCTGGCATAAGTCTGTCAAGTCTGAACATTTGGTCAACTGTAGGTATGCTTGCTACACCTGCAAGATATCCACCTATAACTGGTATTTCATGTAAAGCATCCATTAAAACTTGACTTGACGGCAACGTAGCAGGAATAATCAAGTACCTTCTCCCATTCTGATCTTCTCTAACAAGCCCTGCTTTTTCACCGCCACGAATAGTTAACTGAAGATTACGTAACATCAAAGGATTTTGTGTCAAGCCTCTAACCCAACGTCGTAAATACAAATCTTCAGCAAACCAGAATGGGATTAATGATCCCATCATTTCTTGGAATTGTGACCGTATACGATGATCGTCAATGAATGAAGCTGTAACTGAACCTGCTTTTTCCATAGCATGATTGACACGGTTCTGATGTGCGTTGAATCTACGGTTAGAGTATTTAGTTAATTCTCTAATAGCTCCTGCTTTATTATTACTCTTTTCTATAAGAGCTTTCATAAAATCAAGATCAGAGTTTCTTGCTATAAGTTCTGCAACTTGAGCGTGATCGCCTTGAGACATAGCATAAGCAACTCTTGACAATGCATCATTGGGATCTAACGCTTGGTTAGACCATACGTGCTTAATGAAATCTTCCAACTGAGGAATAATATCTGCTTCATCTACAGTGGAGAATAATCCAAGCTTGTTTAAAATAGGAGATTCTTTCGCGGCGTTAATCATGTATGTGCCTTCAGTTTTCTCATACAATCTCCACGCTTCAGCAAAGTAATGAGTGAACATTGGTTCACGTACCATAGCTTCCATAGCAGGATGAATCACACCATCGAACCATGCGGTAAGAACTTTATTCCAAAGGTAATCAAACTTTTGTTGCCCTTTAAATTCGTGCGCGCCTACTCCTATTTCTGCATAAATACTTTGCGGTAGATCAGAACGTTTCCCATTAGCCATTAAGCGAGAAGGAATAACCTCGTCATCTAAAAGTTCAAATAAGATTTCATGCATAGCAGTTTCAGATGTTTGAGATAAAGTTATTTTCTTTAACCCTTCCAACTGGACTCGTGCCATATCTTCAACCATTGCATCAGTGTCGTTTAACACTGTGTAAAATTCGTCAGCTATTTCCCAATCGTCAGGGTTGAAATCTTTGTTTGTGTAATTTGCTTGAGATGTGTAATATTCCGTTTTCCCAGTCGTAGGATCTTTACGCTTATATGTTCTCTTTAAAATAACTTGAGGAACAGAATCTTGTATCTGTACCACACCTCCGGGTTGAGCAAGAACGTCTTGTGCTACAGCGAACACTGATTGGTTTTCAAAACCACCGACATCTTCAGGAGAGATTATGCTTCCGTCATCTCCAACAGTGTAAAAAATTCTTGAACCATTTGGTTCTATACCAGCTACTTCTGAAACAACTGTTCCATTCTGATTCACACGAGGCGTTGTACCATACTGATTAGTTAACCGAGCTTCAGTAAGACCCGGCTTAGCAAAGAAAGCATCCGAACTAATATCCCTTACTTCTAATTTAGGTCCGATCCAATCAGTACCAACCCCTGTACCTGACCGTATTTCAGCTACCTCACGTAAGGCTTCATCTATAGCTTCACCTATTGAATGAGCAACGTGAGGATCAGATGATGCAGTTAACAAAGGTATATGTGTTTGTTCAGCCGCTTGACTGAAACCAATCATGTCTTCAAAAGAACCAATCGTTCTATTCTGATAAGGAGTAGCTGAAGGATGTATAAGACTCAATACTTTGTCAGCTACCTTTTCTCTATCAGGTAAAGTTTGAGGCAATCTTCTCATCAATTTTCTGTAGATAGCATTTTGTATATGTATAACAGAATCAGGATCTTGCCCTGCCATAATGAAATAATCAGCAAGAACACGTATAGCTGGTTCAGAAAGTTTAGGAGTCCAAACACGAACCGCTCCTCTTTGTGGAGGAGCCATGCCTGTTTGTCCTGCTATACCATGACCACCTAATTCATAAGCAACCATTGAATGAGCCAACTGTTGACCTTGCGGACTACGCATATATGTTGTATTAGCGTCATGTGCCAAAGCTAAAACTTCATCAAGATTAGAACTCATTCTTGTAGAATCTGGTGCTATTAAACTCATAGCCATTAAACGAGACATAGCAGTGCTACCTGTCTCATCACCTAATCTAGCTATCATCCAGTCTTGATTAATTATAGATGTCCAAAAATTCACATCAGTTTTACTAGGAGTCTTTGGATCAGTTAACAAACCTACAAAAATTTCCATAAGGTTATTATCGTCACCTACATTATTAGCCCAGTTGTCGAACTGTGTATGAAAATGTGTAGGCGCATCAGCATCAGGCGACAACGTAAGATTACCTGTGCCATTATAAAGTTGTTTTAATGCTCTTCTTTCTTGAACAGATAATCTTTCTATTATGCGAGCAACTTCACGACTTGCACCTATCGGATCATCAGCATCAAAAACAATACCTAGCTCATCTAAAATAATTCGGTTTGTTCTTTCAGCTTGAACACTAACATATTGAGATAACTCTCTAGCCATAAGAACATGCGCTGGACTTTGACTCATTTCAACTAATTGTGAATTAAGACCGTTCCAATAATCTAAAGTTCTGTCTCCATCCTTATCAACCCAAGTAAAATCTGATCCCGCATAATTTAAAGGTATACGATGTCTAGCTTGTATAGCCTTACCGAATCCACCTGATCTCATAGCTTGATCTAATGAATGTTGAGGATTCAAATACGGATCGTAAGTATTAAACAGATCGCGCATAAACGAATCTCGTACACTTGGATGCGATAATAGAATATCCATTGCGTCCATGTGCGCTTCAAATTCTGTTTCATCAGTTAACTTCTTACCGAACCATTGAGCAGTAGCCGCTTTGCTAGGTAACCCTGCGCTATTAGCGAACTTGTGCATTACCTCACTTGATCGTGCCGCCGCCCACTGACCTAACACCCAGTTACGGTAAAAAATTTTACCTCTTATAGTTGACGACATTTCAGAACGCACGATTTTTCTATTGTCTTCAAACATTTTGCGTTGAGTTTCCCAATCAGAGAATTGGAACTTTCGTCTTTTAGTTGGGTCGTCAGTTAAACGTTTCAAAGTTTTACGTGTAACTGCAATATCTCCAACACCGCTTATTTCTGATGCGAAACGAAGCGGAGCCGTAAGTAATCCCATAAATTTATTGTGATGAACCTCACCCATAGATTTAAGGTTCAGATTTGCTATTTGTTTAAGATCAGAACCAACAAGCAAATCTTCATATTCGCCTTTACGAATACGTTTTCCTGTTACAGGATCAAATACATCATGGACTGCTCGACCTTTGTAAACAGGGATCTTGGTTCCATACTGGTCGAACATTACTGTTCTTCCATTAACTACTCGTGCTAAACGACCACGTATAGTTGCGCCCATCCCTTCGCGTAAAACAAACTGTAAAAGCTCGTCGCCACCATTTCTCGGAACGTAACCAAACCGTAACAATACTGATGGTCGCCAAACTTTACTGAACATTTTATCAATAGTGGGCAAGCTCATAGCCCAACCCATATGTCGAATGAATCCCATGTACCTAGCGATACCTGCTAGTTCCCGAAAATCAGGAATGATATTCATTTTTGACAACTGGGCTGATTGAGCAGGCCCCGGAACTACCGCTCGTTTAACTTCAAACCCACCAAAGAAATCAATATTGTCTTGCCTGTTAATGTCATATACATGATCTGCTTTGCTAATGAAACGTCGCATGAATGTTTCAACTTTTGGACCACCATGCAGTATCGCTCCTGATCTGGCCATGAAATCCATAAGGAACTCGACTTGCACATTCCATCTTTGAGCTTCCGTTCCATTAATGAACGTGTGTTTAAAATGTTCAATAACTTCACGAGGCATGTCAGCAAGAATGCCCATCTCTACAAGAGCATCAAATTCTTTCAAAGCAGTCTTATCATCCAAAACATCAATAATATTATTTAAAGGAACATGCGTTGTAAGTTTCTTAGCTAGTTTCGCTGGGTGATACATAAGTTGCACAGCGACTGCTTTAACATGATCTCCTACACCTAACGCACCAGCTTTAAGACCACCTATCAATTCATAGTTTCTACTTCCCGGCTTGTGCCTAGCATGTTCAAGATAATTATTGTAAACACGGAACCATCCACTGAAAGTTTCAGGGCGTTGACCTGTCTTAATATTTTTCAATACATCTTGGTCAGCAATATTTATTCCTTGATCTGCATAGAAGTTAAACAACTCGTCAAACATTGATTGCTTTGATGCATAATCAACAAATTCTTTCTTTAAAGTCTCAGCAGTTTTAATAAGATCTTCTACTTGAGCAGGATCGCTAATACCCATACTTTGCAGAAGCCGACTATCAACAGGCCCATCAGCAGTCGATTGTAAAATAAGACCAATCGACCTAGCATCTAATGGTTTTTTAAGATCCTTAATCACAATACGATTAGCGTCACCTACAGGTAAATTCATACGATCAGATAATTCTCTAGCAACCCAACGTCCTTGTTGAGCTAAATACTGCATTCCGATACGAGACATGTCTTTAGCTAAAGCAGTAGTTTGGAAATTTCTAGCACCAAAATCTACAATTACATCTATATGTTTGCGCGCTAAACCTAATGATCTACCGACTACACCAGTTGGGAGCAACACGGCATTAGCCGCGCCTCTGCCACCAAAGCCTGTTGATAAAGCCGCAGTTCCAGCCTCACTGTACATAAATTCCCATATGCCATCAGGAGTTGAAAGCCCTGTATTAGCTTTTGTAAACCCAGCCGTGTACATGTTTTCCATAGCTTCGCGCCCAAGAGTTTGCGTACCTACAGTTTCAACAAATGTTTCCCATACGTCACCTTTAGGAGCGACATATTGTAAAGTTCTTTTTTGTTTATGCCATGCTTTCATTCTTTCATAAACAGGTTTTAATCCTTTATATTTTTGAAGCAGATAAGTTTCAGGATGAATCCAATCAGGATTAGCTTTTGTTAATCTGCTTTCAGCCATAAGCTGAGCATCTTTTATTGTTATTTTTTTACCAGCTTCAGCGGCTTCTCTGAAAATTTCACTAGTTAAAGTATCCAACTCGTCTAAACTTTTAAACGATTCAGCAACTTCATCTTGGAACTTGATTAACTGTCTACCTCTCCAAAGAAGAATAGGTTTAATACCACCAAAGAAATTTTCTGATCTGGCTTTACTAAACCAGTCAGCCATCTCATCTGCACCTGAAGTTCCACGTAACGAATACTTATTGTTAGCTCGCATCGCGTCAGTTAAATTATTCCAAAAATCAATATTATTCCACGTAGATTCTCTTGCTTGCCAAGGGCCTTTCTTAAGATCCTTACCTTGAATACGAGCTTTGTTTTTTAAGAAAGTTCGCTTAACTAAACCGGGACGAACCATTGCCATTTGAGCAGGGCGTGTCAACTTAATAGCTTTCATCCAGATTCCACCAGCCCAAGTAGTTGGGTCTAACAAAATCTCAGTAGTCATTGAACCAGCGAAACCTACAATGGTTCCATATGTAGTTCCACGTTCAGCATCAGGTAAAAAAGCATTATTCTTATTCCAGAACTTGCGTGAATACTCCATTGTGTCCACGCGACCTTCATCAAAAACATTTATAGCTTCACGCGCACGATCAGAATTAATCCAGTCCATTTCTTTTTCAAATTCTTGACGAATAGATTCATCGTCTTCTAAACCTGTTCGACGGACAATAAGATCCCACACGCCGTTCTGTCCGAAACCTGCGTACATTCTCAGCATCTCTACTTGAGAATCATCAAATCCCATTTTCATTACTTGAGCGTAAGAGTTCTCATCAAAAGAAGTTTCCGCATGTTCAGTCATACGCCAACCATCCATCACAGAACCAATGTCACCAAGGAAAGATCCTTCTTTAGCATCTGTGTAAGCAAGCGATCTTCCTGCACGTTGAGCGAAACGCCCCGACATCATAAGAAGTTCCCAAGCTTTATCAAGCTGAACTATTTTCGCGCCAATGCCTAAACCTTTAACAGAAAGTTTTGTAACCCCTTTAACAAAATCACCAACATAAGGAATACCACCAAGACCCCAAGCAAAACCGGGGCCTTTCTCTCCGGGTGGCCTGTATCCTATATCACGTAATCTTTTCTGAGCGGCTGGTGGAAGATTAGCAAACTCTTGTTCTTGAATCGGATCAGCCATACTTTCCAACATGGATTTACCATCAGATACAGATTCAGCATTACGTGTAGTTAAATACTCATCTAACATGTCGTCATCGCTTGTATCAGCCATGACAATATCTGTTAATTGGTCAAGATCCCCACCGAATATTCCGAACCCACCATTGTTTGATATGAGTTCAAACCTGTTATTAAGACGTACGTCCTCATAAGAAGGAGCATGGTCATAATTTTCTGGAACATCAGAATCCGGCAACTCATAATTATTTGAGCCACTAAAAAATGGCGATACGCGAGTTCTACTATATGGAACTAATTGTTTCTCAGCCACGAGACTCAAACGATTCTACAAGAGCAGTCAAGTTAGGATTGCCTGTAGTCATAGCGAGTCTCTTAATCAATCTGTTACTTCTCTCAGAAGAGTAAGTACCCAACTGTGCGCCCGGCATAGGTTGAGGTTCAATACCAGCAGTCAACCCAAGATCAGGGCGATCATCTGCCGCTGTTAAAGGAGTGACATTAGGTATCCACTGCTGTGCTAAATCCAAAGGTGCATTAACAGCACCTTGAGGTTGAGCCGCCGCTACCTGACCATCAGGTGTACGCGCAGTATCATATTTAGTTTGCATGTTAGGAAGAGCTATACCACCCTCGTTAGGATTTTGAGCCTGAAGATTCTCAGACTTCTCACCATATGAAGCACCAGCTTCCAAACCCGGAGCTTTAGCTCCTTGAGTTTTCTTAGCTCTAGGCATTAGCGCCTGCTAACAATGCGGCTCTCATCTCAGCTAAACCCGGAGGAGCTTGTTCAGGAGGAGCGCCAGCCGCCATCTCTGGACCACCGGCTAATCCTGGTGCCGCTTCAGGAGCCATCATTTGACCTTCGGCAGGTTCAGGAATTTCCTGAGCTTGTTCTTGGCGTAGCTCTTCGTCAGCCCTACGGATAGACTCAAAAATGTCATGTCCATCCTTTCTGAACTTTTCGATTTTCGCTACATAAACAATAGGCATAGTTCCTTGAGCGGCTTGTTGTTGTATACCTGCCATTACCGCTTCTTCTAATTGTTCCTCATCAACCCTTCTGCCTTCAGCTTCAGGATCGTCAACGAAAGGATGCTTCACACGAAAAGTATTAAGACTAATACCTTTCATCTGTAGCAACTGACCTAACTGAATTGTTGTACCCTGAACATCTGCTCCGGGTATTGAATGAGAAACAACATTATCGAAAGACTCGAAATGTTCTTCAGGTGTGAACTCTACGTGACCGAAGTCACCTGAGTAGCCTGTGAATGTAACAAACTTTTGTTGATCGAAGTAACCTCTGTAACAAGCAAAGATGCATTCATTCAAATAGGGAAGATGTGCTTCCATTGTCTCTTGAAGCTCCTGCACACGTGGATCAAGAGAAGCGCCCATGAGAGCGTCAATGCCCCTACCAGTCCGTAAAGCACCGTAACTTTCTCCACCGATCTGGGGAACCGTGCCAGTAGAGATCCTCGCATTACGTTCAAGTCTATCAATGGCGATATTGGTCGAGGGATCGGGTGAGGAGCGAAGCTCTCCAATTTGTTCTGCGTCAAGCAGTACGTTGACTTCACCTTCGCGCCCATCTTTCCATTCACCTCCTACAATCATAGGCACTTGACCTGAACGGCCAATGATGTACCTATCAGGGAAAATTGCTTTCTCCTGTGCGATTATTTCCAAAGCCATAAGCTTTGCCATCAAGTCTGTCATACCAACAACATTTGAAACTGATGAAGCTATCTTATCTAAAGTGATACGTCCAGGAGTTATTACACAAGGCATGCCTGCTCTGTTAATAGCCCTTGACAATTCTAATTGTGTGCTGTGATAAGAATACGTTGAGTTGTGATAACCATAACGTGGCCCCATTATTCCAATGACGATATGTTCACCGTCAATCCATTCGCATACATCCCATAGTTCTTGCCTAGCGTTTTCATCTGAATCTATAGGCCCACCGTTTTCAGTTCTAGAAGCAGGATAATTTGCGCGTAGCCAGTCACCAGACTTGCCGTACACAAAACCACAGTTACGAGGAACATCATAATTCTCAGCGGCTTGTGGTTCAGGATAAACACCTAAAGGATCACGTACCTCTATCTTTGGCATACCTAACTTGAAATCAGGGTATACGCATAAAGCTGTCGTAGCATAACCAGCGAGGTGACGATACGCTCTACGCATCTTAACTTTGAAACGATTCTGATACCACGTAGCGGCAAGCGCACGTTTACGCACATCAGCATATTGTCTCGATCTTCTACCTCTTTCTTTGCTAGGGTCTATAGCAGGACATCCGATAAATGGCATAACAGATGCGGCTCTTTGAGCTACAGCATCAATGTTCTCAGAAATTAAAGAAGGAGTTAATGGAGGAAGAATAGGTTCTTCATCCATAGAAGGAAGCGGTATAACATAATCACCGTTATAACGTTCTTTGATATCAAGCATACGTTCTAATAAAGGAGACTGTGCTTCTTGCCGCTGTCTTATTATTCCAACTATTTCTTCAAATGTGTACATTATGTTACGACTTTCGCAGGTGTCTTCAACTTACTCCAAGGTAGCGCTTTAAACTTAAATTGTGAAGAGTCAACGTCAAATGCTTGCTTCCTTTGTCTCCATAAAATCCATATGAACCAGAGTGCCATTACCTGATCCTGTCTTAGTTTAGTACCCCTTTTTAATGGCCGCCATGATTTTAGCTGTCTAATTAGCTGGTCAGCCTGATGTCTTGTTGACGGATCATCAGCGTAAGGTATCTCAATTTCCTCACGCATAAACGATAAAGCCATAGAAGGAACACCTATAGTTTCATCATATTTGTTCACACCTGTCAGATGTTCCCTTACTCTAAACCCATATTTATCTGTCATTTCAATAAGACGTTCATCACGAGATAACCCTTTTTGAAACACCATTGCTTCAATAACAACATCAGAAACAGTACTACCATTCTTCATACACCTGAGTATCGCGTCTTCAACTACTTGCAATATTTGTTCATTACGTGTCAACCCAATATCTTCACGAACAAAAAGAATCTTCAACTTTCCTTCATGGGGTGTCGCCGCAACAACACAATTATTGGAACCCAACGCAGGGTCTAACCCAATGTAAACACTGCACTCTTTAGGTGGGTCATGTAATACCGACCTTAAAGGATTTAAACATTTCTTTATAGCATCATCTGTAAATGTCGCAGAAAGAGAACTGGTAGGTTCCTGCATGTAGTTTCTTGACCATGCTTCTTCACCAACCTTACGACGAATACGATCAAGCTTTTCCATAGAAAACATTTCAGGCCATAACGGTTCAGGTTCACCCTCATCGTTTGTAACGATTGCAGGAAACTTAATAACAGTAAGGATGTCTTCATCTATTTCATTCATTACTCTTTCATAGAAATCATCCTCACCTACCCTTGTGCCATTAATACTTGTGCGCCCATTCTCACCCGGACGAGTCAACCAGTCCTGTCGGAACACCTCGAACATTTGTTCTGTAAGGTTTAACGAAACACGAGACTGAATATCATCCACATGCAAATGGTCGGTTCGAGTACCAGCAATTTTAGATCGCCAACCCAAAGCCACCATCGAATAGTCACGCTCATCATGCCTTTGCTTTTTGAAAACATCAAAATAATCAGCCCCCCACATTTGAGCAGTCTTACGACCACTCTGGTTCTGTGGAACAAACGGTCCGAACTTGCTTACATATTTAGGGAAAGGACCATGAGGTTCCATACGTGTACGGATACGCCCAAGAATTTTACGGCTCATATCCTGCCCTTCAGAACCAACAGTGATTCTGAACTCAGGGTTCGTAGCCAGCTTGTAACAAAAGTAATCCTCAGCAAGAGTAGTTTTACCATGCTCAGGTGGCCACAAGATAAGAGTTAAGTTACCCGGAGGTGTATTCTCATACGCATTGATAGCTTGAAGATGAAACCAAGGTGACATATGTCCGAAGTATTCATCTCTGAAACTTTTAAAAGAACCGTCCCATTCTTTCTTAGGTTCATTAATTGAGAGTTCATTTCTTAAAGCATCAGCTTTAGCCGCGAACTCTGGGAACCTTTGTCTCCACTTCTCATAAGCAGAACGTGTAACACCAACAATGTTACAAGCACCCTGGACTGTCCCTTGATCTTCTAAAGCTTGAAGAAACAGTTTCCTATTCTTCTCGCCTCGATCTTTACTAGCGTTTTGTGTCATAAGTTAAGCGTGGTCAAATACCGATTTGACTACCTCTAATTCAACCGTTTCTGCGGCAATGATACCTTCACTACCAACAAACCTTATTGTGTGAACACCTATCTGATCTAATGTGAAATCTTTATAATACACACCTGTACCAGATCGTGTCATACCACTTGACCCTGTGTAAGAAGTGTTAGTTCCATCAGGTTTATTCCAAGTAATAGTCACATCATCTTCATTATCTGTTGGATCGTCAGCAGTCCCACCAGTTGTAAACGTGGCAGTTACGCGCACTTGGTCATTTTTATCGTATGTTGCCATTAAACACCTACTGTAATCGAAACGTCATCTACTAAAGATGATACAAGAGTAACATCGCTTGGCAAAGAAACTGCCAAAGTTACATGAGGATTTGGTCTGTTAGTCTCAATAGTGCAACTAATTGTTGCCGATCCTGTAAGCGAAGCGGCTATCAAAGCCTCCTCGATAATAGCTGTTAACGTAGAACCAGTAGAAGAAAGCGACTCGCCAGTAAGATAATGTTTTTGAAATATCGTAGCTGACAGTGACGAAGATGCTGATATGCCTGCACTCAACAAAGCTTCTTCGATGATTGCAGTTACTGTAGAACCAGTAGCTGAAAGCGAAGAACCTATAAACTGTGTTGATTGAACAGTCGTTGAAGTGGAACCCGACCCAGTGACACTACCCCCAATAAAGTTCGTCATCTGCAATGTGACACTGGAAGAACCAGAAGCAGATATTGAAGCTGCTATTGTGTGCGTTTCGTAAGAAGCTGCACCGTCGTAACGCCAGTCGGCGCTTCGGTAACTTACATTAGCTTTCCGATACCCGATATTGAATGTTTGATCGGCATACTCGGTTGTTACATGGTTGTAATTTAATCCGGGTTCGCTGTATTTGTAAGTTGATCCTGTATACGCAGAAGATCCACCAGAATACTCTAATGTGGTTGAGCTATAGTCTTGTCCGGGTGCTGGATATACAGGCATTAATCACGTTACTCTTCGGCTTTAGCTTTAGCTGTAGGAGGGTCATCAGGCCAAACAACTTCGGACACCTTGCTATATGTTGCAGGTAGGTCACGTAGTTCTTGACGGTATGTCGCCCATTCTTCAGCAGTATGATCGCCTAATACTGCGTCTGCAATTTGAGTCCAATCACAGTCACGCAACAATGCGTTACGATGCACTCTGGTAAAAGTGAAATCCAAATCCATTGCTGTGGCTCTATCTTCCATTTCTTTTATTTCTTCTGCCGTGAGTTCGATATACTCACCGTTCACGACCTTATATCTTGGTTCTGCCATATTTTCTCCTATCCTGCTCCATTTATTCCATATAATGTAAAAGTGCTGTATTGCACAAAATCTCCACTGGCGCCATAAACTATGTATTTAAAAGCGTTAACAGCGGCAGTATTGTTCCAAAGAGTTCCCGCCATATCAACAACGATTTGACCACCTGTAGTCGAATTATTAGGTGAAGTGGCTCTTGACAACACAGATTTTTTATTAGTGCTGTTTGCATAGTTAGGTATCCACATTTCCACACAACCAAAAGTGTCCGCTAAAACAGAAGCGGCGGGACAATAACCGCCCCAAGCATACGCTCCAAAACCTGTAGAACCTGTCCCACTGTTAGCATATAAAAACTGATAATCATAATTAACATCTGTTGTGTCTCCATTCAAAGCAAAATGACACCAATCTTCATAAGCGCTAGTATCTGCTCTAACTGAGGCTACAAAATACAAATGATCGTAAGACGAAGGGATCGAAGTTTTCTCATAGTAATTAGCCGCTCCGCTAAACTCTGTGTGATCTATAACATTCCAAACAGCCATTATGAACTCTTTATCCCATATAGTGTGAACTCTGAACCACGCCTCATGTTTCCGTTAGCAGGCGTAAATTTTATTTGTGTAATAGCCGCCGTGTTATCCCAAAGACCGCTACCCCACCAGATCCTTCTATTAGTATTACTAATCGACTGACCGCCAAATAATAAGACGCTTGTATTTTTGTTCGTGTTCGTATAATCCAAAACATCCATTATCATCGTTGCATATTCACTGACATCAGTATTGACACCCTGAGTGCCATCCCAAATTTTAACATATGCCTGAGAAGTCAAAGCATCTGCATACTGGGTGGCACCGCTTCCCCTCCAAATAAATGATGAGTAAGCCGTTCCAGCCGATCCGTTAAATTCAATGTAAAAAGCCTGACCAGTAGACGCCCCTGTTGCCGCATCCGATCCACGTACTTGCAAATGCTCGTATGTTGCAGGAATAGACGAGAACGTTACTGACGCAGCGTCGGCTTCTAAATACTGTGTTGCGATTGCTTCCATAATAGCCATTATGCTGTCACCATCCTTGGGAGAATCCCAAACAAATCAAAACGTGTACCTGCCTCTCCAGCAGCAGCACTTACACCTGTAAGATCAATTTCCGTAATTGGTGCTTCATATTTCCACACATTTGCAAAAGTAGCGATGTAATTAGTGACATCATTAGTCTCACCAGACCATGCCATAACGGACTTGAATTTACCGCTGTTAATGTCAAACAAATCTATAACCACAGTCGAAAAAACGTTGGCAGTAGCATTGTCACCTGCAACCCATCCTGCATAAGCATAAGTCGTTGTGGCTGTACCAGAGGCAACAGTAGTACCACCGCCGTATAAATACTGCATGGAGTAGTTGTTGCCGTAATCATTGTTCAAATTTAATAAAAGAGAAGTTGATACTGCGGCTTTGGAAGTTCGCACATAGCCAATAATTTTAAGATCCATGTACTGTGACCAGTCGTTAGCACCAGTCGTAGAAGTGAAAACCACATCTGCGGCAGATGGTGTTGCTGTACCAAGAGCAACCCACGCTTCACCATCAGTGAGAACGCCGTCAACTATGTAATCAGGTGTTGCTGTGTTTACTGTCATCACGCCACCGCATATCTGATTAGAACAATACCCGTTGCGCCCGCTGCTGAAACGGTTGATGAATAACCGCCGCCCCCGCCACCACCAGTGTTGGGGACACCGCCTCTGGCATAACCCGCACCAGCGGCACCGCCGCCACCGTCACCGCCGAGAGAATCGCCACTACTTCGACCGCCACCGCCACCGCCCGCATAATATGGAGTCGTAGCAGTGATTCCATAACCCGTGGCACCGTCGCCGCCGTAACCCGCAGCATCAGTACTGCCCGCTTCGGCTTTGCCGCCACCACCGCCGTAAACATAACCAGCAGGAATGTCAACAGCGCCGCCTGCGTTACCCTGACCTGCTGTACCAGCCCCAGCCGCTCCTACACCAGAAGCAGTAGTGTTCCAACCAGCGCCGCCGCCAGAACCACCTGCTGAGCCGTCATAACCGCTTGTGTAACTGTTTCCTCCGTGACCTCCACCCGTCGCTGTAACACTCAACGCTACAGAGTTAGCCCCGTTGGTGGCTGTCCCTGTCGCACCGTTTTCTCCACCGTCGCCGCCTGTACCTACGGTGATTGTGTACGGACTAGAAGCCGCATCAACGGTAACACTTGTACCTGTCAACATACCACCAGCGCCGCCGCCACCTCTGCCACCGCCACCAGCGCCTCCTGCGACTATCAGATAGTCAACGTCAGCGGAACCAGCAGAAACAGTTAATGTGCCAGTACCCCTGAAAGTATGGACACGATATGTTGTACCAGAATCCTCATACTGTGTGATAATCCCACCAAAAGCAGTCATAGGAATAGCACCAGCACCACTAGCGGAAACCGAACCAGCTAAAGCATGTATGAGAGACATGTTAAGCCTGCAAAGCGCCGATAAGCTGCCAAGTATCTGTAGCTGTCTTAATTATCGTCACCGAAGCGTGTTGCCCATCAATCGCCTTCTCACTGTCTTTACTGTTAATCGTCACTCCTGACCCTTGAGCCAAAGTTACTTTACCAGCACCTATACCAATAATCGTGATAGCTGTACCAACATCGAAAGCCACACTTGAATTAGGTGGAACAGTGTAAGTCTGAGCGGAACCGTTACTAGCTGTAACAAGTTTACTTGCGTCAGCGGCGACAAAGGTATATGTAGTTCCTGTTTGAGCGTTTATAGCAAGAGGAGCAACGACACTACCAGCAGTCACAGCACCAGTAACAGTTAAAGAAGTAAGAGTACCAACAGAAGTAATCGCCGATTGAGCCGCTCCAGTAACAGTCGCGGCTGTACCCGAAGCGTTACCAGTAACATTACCAGTAAGAGGACCAGAAAAAGCTGTCGCTGTTAAAGTCCCAGTCCCAGCATTATAAGTTAAACCCCCATCCGATTTAGGAGCAAGATCACCAGTAGCTGATTCAAACAAAGCCACCGAACACGAAGTATCAGTAGTGTCCGCTACCGTAATAGCAGTAGGTGTAGCAGGAGCATTCCAAGCTGTCGTTCCGCTACCTGTATGAGTCAAAATAGTGTTAGCTGAAGCTGAAGCGGCGTTTGCTGAACCTATACCAACTTTGGTTTCAAGTTCAATAATGGCATCAGAATGGTTCGTGTGAACCAAGTGATGCTCGTAACCGGATGCGTCAAGGTCAGTTGTCGCTCCGGGAGCCGGTTGCTGTGTCGCTGTATCTAGTGAGGTCGGGTAATTACTTGCCATAGTTATCTCCTAGCATAAAGTAGATTCAATTTGAAATCCACTCATATCTGATCCCAAGTTTGTGTATCTTCGTTCCATTCATAAAACGTGTCTATAAACCCTTTTTCGTTTGGTTCACCAATAGGTCGAGCGACAGGTGGTTGCCACCGAAAATTTTCATCTAAAGCCCACGATGGGAAAGGTTGTGGTGCATGAAAAGCATCATTACTTGGATCGTAAATGTGATTTATTCCTGCATAATTAAAACGCATGTTTTTGTTATAAGATGTTTGCACCCATGTTCCAGAATCAGGTAATAAGTCGTTAAGAAAATCAATTCCTAACTGTTCGTTTTCTACACCGTCAACAGTAGTTATATCGTTACTAATAACAAGCACTTGAAGGACTTTGTTGTTTTCGTCTAGTTCCGCGAAATGAGCCATACTTACCCCAATGCCGCTGTTAAGAAACGAACTACAACAATTCCAGAACCACCAAGCGAGTCAGCGCTGTAAGCTGAACCGTCATAACCGCCGCCACCGCCGCCTGTATTAGCAGTTCCAGATCCGGGGTTAGTAGAATTTTGTTCACCGGCACCCCCACCGCCAGTACCGCCGGTACCATAACCACTCTGACCGCCACCACCGCCACCCCCACCGGCGTAAGCTATATTTGAGCCTGTCCGATAATCATTATTTGAACCATTACCACCTGCTCCTGCCGCCGCTGGCCACCACATCCAACCATTCCAAGAGCCATAACCTCCATAACCAGTCTGACCGGCACCGCCACCACCACCAGAAGTAAACGGACCACTTCCACCAGCGGCGGCACCAGCACCGCCGCCATTTCCTTGAGATGGACTTGTTGAAGGAGTATTACCCGAAGCACCATATTTGTTGTAACCGCCACCGCCACCTGAACCACCTGCTACGGCAAGATAACCTGTAGCAGAGTGACCGCCACGACCACCACCATTACTTGTGTATGATCCGAACGAAGTGTCGCCACCCTGATTTGGCGACCCAGTAGTATTAGAAGCAAAACTGCCTGCTCCACCAGCCCCGATTGTAACTGTGTAAGTTTGAACCGTTGGAATTAAATTAACCGTACGCAAACCGCCAGCACCACCACCACCTGTAGGTGAACCGTATTCAATACTTGCCGCTCCACCGCCTACAATTAAAACATCTATAGCGGCTCCAGCACTATTGTCTGTTACTTGAAAAGAACCTGAGCCTTGAAAAGTAACCGAAGTGTAAACGCCGTGAGTTTGTGGTGTTTCATTACCTGAAGCGGTATAAGCGAGAACACCACCTGCACCAGATTCTTGAATCGCTCCCACTATAAGTGGATTAAAAGTCATTACTTCAGCTTACCGATAAGTGTCCAAGCATCAGTGGCAGTTTTAATCAAACATGCCGAAGCGTATTGACCGTCGATCTCTTTGTTGGAATCAACAGACGTTATCGTCACCCCGGAGCCTTGAGCCAACGTGCAGTTAGCTGAACCAATGTTCTGAACAATGATCTGAGTACCCACATCAAAAGCAACCGACGAGTTCGGAGGAACCGTAAAAGTTTGCGCTGAACCGTTAGAAGAAGTAACAAGCTTACCAGCGTCTGCGGCCACGAAAGTGTAGGTGGTTCCAGTCTGGGCGTTTATCGCTATGGGAGCTACTACGCTTCCACCAGTTATAGCGCCTGTCACAGCAAGATCATCAGCGACGGTAACATTTCCGTCAGCGATATCTAACGCTGTCGCAGAATTAGTACCTGTTATCGTGAGTTTCTCCTCAGAAGCATCCCACACCATCGAATCGCCAGCAGTGTCAGAGTAGAAAGTAACATCCCCACCCGTACCGTCACTACCTACAGTCAAACCTGTTAAAGCCCCCAAAGAAGTAATAGCTGTTTGCGCCGCGCCTGTGACAGTAGCCGCAGTACCAGAAGCATTCCCGGTCACGTTACCTGTCAAAGCACCAGCAAAAGCAGTAGCAGTCAAAGTACCACTACTCGCATCGTACGTGGCACCACCATCAGTTTTCGGAGCGAGATCGCCAGTAGCGGACTCGAACAAAGCGACACTACAAGACGAATCCGTAGTATCCGCAACAGTGATAACAGTAGGCGTTGCCGCCGCAGGAATAGCCTCCCACGCTGTACTACCATCAGCCTGCCTAGTCATAACATGACCGTCAGAAGCGTCTGCCGCCGCAGAAGCCCCAATACCCAGCTTTGTTTCTAACTGAATTAAAGCACCAGAGTGATTCGTGTGAACCACATCATGTTCCAAACCTGAAGTGTTTAAATCATCAGAAGCAGAAGGCGACGGTTGTTGCGTCGCCGTGTCAAGCGAGGTCGGATAATTTGTAGCCATTAAGCAAGGGTAACAGTTAGCTGACCTGCCGCGAGGGAAATCGTGTCACCAGAAGCCACAGCCTTAGAAGAAGACACAGCACCATGATACAAAAGATTCCCCGAAGAAGAAGCATCCCAAATACCTATATGCGTAACAGTACACGCAGGCATATCAGTAAACTCCTCCGCAGTTGAATTAGTCACCGCACCACCTGTACCAGCGGCGGCATTAAAATCAATAGTCTGCCTAGCGTAAGACCCACCAGAACACTCCGCACCCGAACCAGCATCAGTCGGATCGGCAGTATGCAAAGCAAGATACGCTTGCGAAGGATGCGTAAAAGCGGCAGTCCCTAAAGTATGGTCAAGAAGCTTACGCTCCAAATAATCTGACATCGCGGCCATAAAAAACTCCTATAAAGGTTTGAACATGTTCCAACCCATGATATAAATATATAGCCCCTCCGTCCATACTACAGAGGAATAAATAAAAACGAAGTATGCGGACCCTTATCAGGTTCAGTTCGCCCGTCAGAAGGGCATCCGCCCCCTGCAATCAAGTCAAGCAGAGGCAGAGTAAAACGTGATCGCTCGAACTCGAAGTGGAGCCGTACTTAAAACGGTCGGAAGGCACACCCAGGGGAAACAAGGCTCAAAAACAACCAACGGTGGTGTCCACGAAAAGAACAACACCTCAGACATTTGTCTATATCTAGGGGGTCTGGTACATGGGGGGGATGTCGGGGTAAGAAAGGTAGCGTAGCGTACCCTTTCTTAGGGCGACGCTCTTAGAAATCGCGTCGATATCTGAAGAGGCTATGCCTCGATGATATCGGCTCACGGGTTTTAAAGAGAGGCGGATGCTAAAATGCGAAGCCTTTAGGCTTCAGCATCCGCCGAACGCATGAGCGCCGAGTATAATAGGAGCCGAAGGCTCACTCGGCGCGAATAAATCGCACACAGAGCGACGACAGGTCGCTAGAGGTGCATAAGTGCAGGTCAGAGTGTCTGTGGGGTTGTGTGTGGACAGCGCCTGTCGGGGCTGTGTGTGCGTAGAAAAAAGGGCGCCGGTAGGCGCACCGTTTTGGGTGGGGTCGAGGGGTCGCCGTAGGCGAGGGCTCGCAGGAAATGAGGCGAGCTTCGCTCGGCATTAATCAAAGGGGTGGGGCTTCGGGCGATTACGGCGAGACCGTTGGCTTTGCCAGCTGGTCGCCGTTATCGGGGGAAGGATTTTTGTGTGGTGTCGGCGAATAAAAGAAGCTCTATTTCTGCGGTTTTCGCTTGCGAAAAAGTCCAAGTGAATGTTCTCTTTCATTCACCTGGACTAGTAGAAATGGCGCTTCTTTTGTGGAAACACTGCTATAATTTAAGGGTAGTCACAAAGGCTACGAAATATAAATAAATGAAAAGGCAATAATGACAAACAAGAGTTCGAGCGGAACTAAAACGCAAACCAAAAAATTGATTTCACCTGAAGATCAATTTGCTAGAGATCCAAACGCTAACCCTGAAAAGGCAAGCACTGGGCTCGATCCTATTACAGATGCAAAGCTAGAAATCCTTTCTACCGTTGCATCTGCTCCGGTGTTTTTTACTCCGGCGATAGCAATACCCGAAGCAATTCAAAACCTTTTAACTTGGGAAGATTCCAACTTGGAAAACGAATTGTATAGCCGAAATTTTAAGAACGTAATTTTGTCTAGAATTTCAGGCACTCCAACCAAGTTGGAAAC
>CETS01152687.1_pt1 | contig 42508 bp, 43 predicted proteins | sample 356391 | NCBI WGS metagenome assembly CETS01 (sample SAMEA2622673, study PRJEB7988) | marine metagenome | isolation source: saline water (ENVO:00002010), including
AATAAAGATATTGAGACACTCTCATTCAGCGACCTGTACCAGCAAGTTGAAGACACGATTGCAGAAATTGAGGCGGCATCCACGGATCCTGACGAATCGCTGATCAACCGCGACAAGACGATCCAGATACCACCAGACCGATCTTTCGTGCTGTCTGGCGCGGAATATGTAGACGAATGGCTCGTGCCGAACTTCTACTTTCACATCGTCGCGGCCTACGCGATTCTGAGAGCGCGCGGACTGAAGATCGGCAAGGCAGACTATATGGCCCACCTCATGCCGAAAATCATGTCTTAGCCGGGATGAATTAGCGGTCCGTCGTATCGATCAGGCGCGTACGAACCACCTTGCCATCCGCCGTAACGTGGATGCCGCATTCCGTTTTTTCCGTTTCACGCCAGCGTCCTGCACGCGGATCTTCACCCTCTGCGACAGGCGTTGTGCAGGGCGCACAGCCAATGGACTTATAGCCCTGCGCCTCAAGCGGGTGGCGCGGAAGGTCATGCTCACGAAAATAGGTTTCGAGGTCAGTTGGCGACCAGTTGGCGAGTGGATTCACCTTCACCTTTCCAGAGGTATCCAGTTCAAAAATCGGCAGGTCTTCACGCGTGATGTTCTGATAGCGTTTACGTCCAGTAATCCAGGCGTCGAACTCCTCCATTGCAAGGTCCAGCGGCCGGACCTTGCGCAGCGCACAGCAAGCATCAAAGTCGATGGCATGCAGGTCACCTTCAGGGTCTTCGCTCAGTAGCTCTGATGGCTTGGGACGAAGAATTCGAACATCGCGCAAACCGAATTCTTCAATCAGCTGATCGCGATAGTCGATTGTCTCCTGGAAGTGCTTTCCCGTATCGAGAAACAGGATGGGTGTAGCCTTATAAACCTTTGAAATCAGATGCAGAAGAACAGCTGATTCTGTACCGAAAGAGGAACTCACGGCGATACGTCCCGGAAACTCTTCAAGCAGGGCAAGACGCAGTACGCGTTCGGCCTGTATTGTCCGCCAGCGCGCATTGAGACTGGCGACCCGGTCCTTGGTGCTTTCATCGTTTAAGCTTGCACCAATGCGTTCTTGAGCCATTGTATCCAACATTATCACTTCCAGAGCCTGCTGAAAGGCTGCGCCACTCGATTCTGGTTGCACGGCCTGACCAGCATGAATTTCGTTACCCATGCAATATGTATGCGGAAACCGATGTGGTGAACGGCGGATTTGATAAGCCTTCGATTAGTTTTTCTATCTCTGTTTTCGCGGTTTCCAGCGAGCGCACAGTGTAAATCGCGATTAACACTAACAGCGTCCTGACAGTACCACTTAAGATATGCGCCTGCGGTGAACCGCTCATTATTTGCCGGAAGTTTAATCTTGGCCTGCGGATTTTAACTAAGGCAGGTGACGATGACGAAGGTGTACCCATTCCTCGTGCATAGAACGGATACGCCCGAAATCTCTGACGATTGCGACGAATGGATTCTTGATGTGCCCTCACGTCCGCTGGATCGCGAACGTGAAGATACCGCACACGCAGAAGCGCGCCTCAGCCCGGAGCAGAGGCGCGCACGGTTCAAACTAATGAGTGCAGGATAAGTTCGCGCGCTCGACCCCTTAAAGGTCGAGCTTCGCTTTCAAGATCTCATTCACGGCCTGTGGGTTTGCCTTGCCCTGGCTCGCCTTCATGACCTGCCCCACAAACCAGCCAAGGGCTTTCGGCTTGGCGTGGCCTTCAGCCTTCTGCGCCTGAACCTGCTCGACCTGATTTGGGTTGGCTTCAATGATTTCGTCGACAATCTTCTCAATGGCGCCGGTATCAGACACCTGTTTGAGACCTTCTTTTTCGACAATCTCACCGGGCGCGCCCTCCCCGGCCCAGACTTTATCGAAAACGGTCTTGGCAATCTTTCCTGATATGTCTCCAGACTTGATCAGATCCAGAAGTTCACCAAGATGCGCGGCGCTGACCGGGCTTTCGCTGATGGACAGGTCTTCCTTGTTCAGACGACCAAACAATTCGTTGGCGACCCAGTTCACAGCCATTTTGCCATCACGGCCTTTGGCCACCGCTTCGAAATAGTCGGCGCGCTCGTAATCAGCCGCCAGAACGCCAGCATCATACGATGTCAGGCCATAGCTTTCGATGAACCGTTGTTTTTTCTGATCCGGCAGCTCGGGCAGATTGGCCCGGATTTTTTCGACCCAATCCTGCTCGAGTTCGAGCGGCAAGAGGTCCGGATCCGGGAAATAGCGATAGTCGTGCGCATCTTCCTTTGAGCGCATCGACCGGGTCTCGCCGGTGCTCGTGTCGAACAGGCGTGTTTCCTGATCTACCTTGCCGCCGTTTTCCAGAATCTCAATCTGACGACGCGCTTCGTATTCGATTGCCTGCTGAATGAACCTGTAAGAGTTCATGTTTTTCAATTCACACCGAATACCGAGATGACTGAAATCTCCGGTTTCACGAAACTTGTCATATCCGCCGGGCCGGCAGACTGACACGTTCACGTCGGCGCGCAGGTTACCCTTCTCCATGTCACCATCACATGTGCCAAGAGCAACGAGAATTGAGCGCAGCTTCTTCACATAGGCAGCGGCTTCCTGAGGCGAGCGGATATGCGGCTTGGAAACAATCTCCATCAGCGCAACGCCCGAACGGTTCAGGTCGACATATGTCGCCGTTGGGTCAAGATCGTGGATAGACTTACCGGCATCCTGCTCAAGGTGAAGCCGTTCAATGCCCACCTCAAACGTATAGCCTTCGTCGGTTTCCACCTCGATCTCACCTTCGCCGACAATCGGATACTGATACTGTGAAATCTGATAACCTTGCGGCAAATCCGGATAGAAATAGTTCTTGCGATCAAAGCGCGACCAGAGATTGATCTGCGCGTTCAGGCCGAGGCCCGTTTTCACCGCCAGTTCAACACAGCCCCTGTTGATCACCGGCAGCATACCCGGCATGGCGGCATCTACGAGACTGACATTGCAATTCGGATCAGCGCCAAAGACCGTCGGAGAACCTGAGAACAATTTGGCGTTCGAGGCGACCTGAGCATGGACCTCAAGACCCATGACGAGTTCCCAGTCGCCGGTTTCGCCTTCAAGGATATAGGGGATGCGCTCGCTCATATTGTGTCTCGAAGTTACGCTGAATATTTGGCTGCGCAGATGCGCAAGTGTGATCTGGAGTATTGTTGGATTGCGTGTGAGGCAATCATTTCCACCAGGCGTCCGGTTTTTGATTGAATCCTGATGCCGACTCAAGCGCCGCACCAACCTTGAAACAAGCGCTTTCATCAAGCGCCTTGCCAATCACCTGCAGTCCCAGTGGCAATCCATTCTTGTCGAGAGAAACCGGAACAGAAATCCCCGGAAGCCCTGCCAGGTTTGCGGTCACTGTGAAAACGTCGTTCAGATACATGGTGATCGGGTCATCCGTCAGCTCGCCAAGCGCGAACGCCGCTGAAGGGCAAGTCGGCGTCAGCAGAGCATCAACGTTCTGGAAGACGTCCTCGAAGTCCTGAAGAATCTTCGTTCGGACCTTCTGCGCCTTGAGATAGTAGGCGTCGTAATAGCCGGCTGACAGAACATACGTTCCAATCATCAGGCGACGCTTTACCTCAGCGCCAAAACCTTCTGCCCGCGTGTTGGAGTATACACTCGCAAGGTCTGAGCCATCCTGACGCACGCCATAGCGCATGCCGTCATACCGGGCCAGGTTAGAAGAAGCTTCCGCTGGTGCGACAATGTAATAGGCTGGCAACGCATATTTCGTGTGTGGCAGACTGACATCTACGATCTCACATCCGGCGGCCTTCAGCCATTCAATACCTTGCTGCCACAGCGCCTCGATTTCTTCCGGCATGCCATCAACGCGGTATTCCTTCGGAATACCGATCTTCATGCCCTTTACAGGCTCGCCCACAGCCGTGGTCCAGTCTGGCTGCTCAACCGGAAGCGAAGTCGAATCCTTGGCATCATGGCTGCACATCGTGTTGAGCATGATCGCAGCGTCTTTGACCGTCTTGGCAATGGGTCCAGCCTGGTCAAGCGACGACGCAAAAGCCACCATGCCGTAACGGCTTGCACGACCATAGGTCGGCTTGATGCCCACCGTGCCGGTAAACGCAGCTGGCTGGCGGATCGAACCGCCGGTATCAGAAGCCGTTGCGGCAAGACAAAGATCAGCAGCCACTGCCGTCGCTGAACCACCAGAGGATCCGCCAGGCGTCAGTTTCGCATTGCCGCCTGAGCGGCGCCAGGGGTTCACCACATCGCCGAAGTAAGAGGTCTCATTCGACGAGCCCATGGCAAACTCATCCATATTGAGTTTGCCAAGCATAACAGCGCCTTCGCGCCAGAGATTTGCGGTGACGGTACTTTCGTAACGGGGGATGAACTCTCCGAGAATGTGAGAGCAAGCCGTCGATCGCACACCCTCGGTGCAGAAAAGATCCTTGATGCCGAGCGGCGCACCGTCCAGCTTCCCAGCTTCGCCTTTAGCACGACGTGCATCAGACGCTTTGGCCATCTCAAGCGCCTTCTCCGGTGTCTCAACGACATAAGCGTTCAGCGACGGGTTAGCAGCCTGAATCGCTTCAATGTAAGCCTCAGTGATTTCAACTGACGAAAATTCCTTTGCGTTCAGTCCATCGAGAGCATCAGAAAGCGTCAAAGCTGTCAGATCGGTCATCTTCATTCTTTCGGATCTTCAGGCGCGCTCGCAAGGAGCCACCAAATACGACATTCAGGCGACTGGTAAACGCGACTGACCAATCATTTCAAGTGGAATGACACCTCAGAAGACGTGAAACAGGCTTTTTTGCTCAGAATGCTGCGATTAAATCAAAAACGGCGCCTCAGCCTGAGGCGCCGCATACAATAATCAGTTGCCGGATCTACTGATCGACTGCTGTTTCAGGCGCATCGTCGTCCCATTCGTAAATCGATTTGATGAAACAACGGTCTGGCCCCATGCCGGTCGAGTTCTCCAGTCCGAAGGCGCTGTCAGAAACCAGGAGATAATCCCCTTTGCTGGCACAACTCTGATTCGAACTCACTGCGATAGACTGAGCGCGATCAAGCGTGAAGCATGCACTTGTTTCCACAAGATAATGACGGTTCGGACTCGCTTCCAGAACAACTGTATCGTCCGTATTCGCACTAAAACTATCAATGTCAGACGTGAAGCACATGCGGTCAACTTGCTTGCCGAGACGCGGATCGCCTTCGAACTGCTCGATACCTTTTGCTTCATCCCGATCGCCCATGCCGCCGTTCGCAGCCGTGGCGCAAGCGGACAATAGGAACACCATGGCACCATAGATGGTAGGGATAGTTTTATCGCGGAACATTTCAGCCTTTCACGTGATTGCGTACCAACAGTATCGCGTGAAGTTTGTGAAAGTTCAATGAAAAGCTAGATTTTCTGCAGCAGAAAGTGCGGAGTTATTCCACAACTTTCGGGACGACAAAGAAGCCGTCTTCAGATCGTGGTGCGTTTGCCAGCACCTTATCCCGAATATTCCCATCGGTGATTTCGTCGTCACGCATAGGCAAAGTTGTGTGCACCACGCTCGTCATCGGCTCCACGCCGTCCACGTCAACTTCACCAAGCTGCTCGATCCAGTTTAGAATGCCGTTCAGCTCTTTTGTCATCGGCTCAACCTGATCTTCAGGAAGCGCGATACGGGCAAGTTTGGCAACTTTGCGAACATCATCGTTTGAGACGGTCATTGTATTCTCCGTTTTCACTGCCTCTTTAGGCATGCTCGCTTCGTCAATCAAGAAATCCTTTGTCAGAAGACCACAATCCGATAAGTGCGGTTATGGCTATCATTGAACTGCTCGAACTTCCGTCACAAGGCGTGCTCTTGGGGCTCGACCCTGGATCCAAAACCATTGGGGTTGCGGCCAGCGATCGCATGCAGCTGACCGCGCACCCGGTTGAAACGCTGAGACGTGGAAAGAAGCTCGCCCCCACACTGTCCGAGTTATTTGCGCTATTTGACAGTCGCGAGGCCGTAGGCATTGTCATGGGCCTTCCACTGAATATGGATGGCTCGTCCGGGCCGCGAGTCCAATCGGCACGGGCTCTTGCGCGCCATATTCTGGAGCAACGCGATATCCCAATCGCCTTTCAGGATGAACGGATGACCAGTCAGGTGGCGGAACGCGCCATGCTTGATGCGGATCTTTCGCGCGCAAGGCGTGCTGAACTCATTGATAAGTCTGCTGCAGCCGTCATCTTGCAAACGGCTATTGATACTATCGCTAACGCCTCATGAGCTTTTTCCAAGCGCTCATACCTGTCATGTTTATGGTAGCGCTCGGACAGTTTCTGGCGCAGCGGAAAATTCCGGCTCAGGATGGATGGCGTGCAATTGAGCGGCTCTGCTATCTCGTTTTTATCCCCTGCCTGATCGTGCTCGTCCTCTGGCGGGCACCGCTGGAAACCGTACCCTGGAAAATCGGGCTCACACTTCTTCTTTCCCAGGTCGCCATGGCTGGCCTCGGACTTCTCCCGCTGATCTTCACCCGTATGCCGCGCCCTTCAGTGGCATGCCTTGTTCAGTCGAATTCGCGCTGGAACACATTCATCGCGCTGACGATCACTGGCGTCCTCTTCGGAGAGCAAGGCATCGCACTCACAGCAATCTGTGCCGCTGTCATGATCCCGCTGGCAAATATTCTCTCTGTGCTCGCCTTCACTTATCTCGGTGAAAATCCGAACGGTGTTCGTCGAAACCCGTTCGCTGAGCTCCTCCGCAACCCGCTTGTCATCGCCTGCGTGATCGGCGCTGTACTCAATGTGTCGGGCATCAAACCCACGGGCACAATTGTGACCATACTGGAATTGGTATCTGAGCCCGCTATGGCTCTGGGTCTTATGGCTGCGGGCGCTGGTATCGATTTTTCAGCGCTCAAGAGGTCTGGCTTGCTGACAACAGGCTGGTCTGTCTTCCGATTGTTTGGCCTGCCTCTCATTGCCGTACCGCTCGCTCATTTTGGCCTGGGTTTAACAGGTGTCCCGCTTGTCGTCATCGCCATTTCAACTGCGACACCTACGGCTGTGAACGGATATATTCTCGCAAAACAAATGGGGGGAGACGCACGCCTCATGGCCAATCTGATCGCCACCCAGACCGTGCTCTCCTCGGTGACAATTTTCCTGGTATATATTGCAACGCTCTGGCTGATCGGCGGAGTTTGACGCTCACCGCTTGAGCCATCCTCTGTTGACGCACTTTACGCCCGAGACTAGTCAGAATTCATTGATCCAGAATTGAATCGCCACTGATGTCCTTCGCATACGACTTTCCTCATCGTCATCTTCTGGGCATTGAGGGCCTGAACCGGCTGGACATTGAATGTCTTCTCAATCGAGCCGATGAATTCGTTACAGCTAAGACCTATGAGAAGACGCTGACCGGCAAGACGCTGATCAATCTCTTTTTTGAGAATTCGACGCGTACGCAGGGCTCCTTCGAAATCTCGGCGAAGCGCCTCGGCGCCGATGTCGTGAACATGTCCGTTCAGTCGTCCTCGGTTAAAAAGGGCGAAACGCTTGTTGATACTGCGATGACGCTAAACGCCATGTCCCCTGACCTTCTGGTCATACGCCATGGCGCATCCGGCGGTGTGCGACTGCTGTCGCGCAAGGTGGATTGCGCAGTTGTGAATGCTGGCGATGGGACACATGAACACCCAACGCAGGCTCTGCTCGACGCTCTGACCATTCGCCGTCGCAAGGGGCGCATTGAAGGCCTGAAAATCGCGATATGCGGCGACATCCTGCACTCGCGGGTCGCGCGCTCCAACACCATGTTGCTCCATCAGATGGGCGCTGAGGTCAGGCTGGTCGGCCCACCCACACTCCTGCCCGCCGGCACGGCAACCTGGGGCGCGGCTTCAACACACACAGACATGATGGAGGGCATCACCGGCTGCGACGTCGTGATGATGTTGCGCTTGCAATTGGAGCGCATGAGCGGGCTCTACCTGCCAAGCAAACGTGAGTTCTTTCAGCTTTATGGCCTCGATGAAGCCAAACTCGAACACGCAAAGCCGGATGCGCTCATTATGCACCCAGGCCCGATGAACCGTGGCGTCGAGATCGACAGTTCGATTACTGAGTCGCCCAACAGCACGATCACGGAGCAAGTCTCCATGGGCGTCTATGTCCGCATGGCCGTGCTTGAGACTTTGGCACGCAATCTGGACCGCGAACGCGAGGCGAAATCAGCATGACGCGGCAAGTTCTTTATAATGCGCGACTGCTCGACCCGGAAACAGGTCTGGATGCTGTCGGCGGGGTGGTCGTCGAAGACGGCGTCTTCGCTGATGTCGGTGAGCATGTCACGATCGAAAGCGTCAAGGGCGCCGATGGCCACGATTGCGCAGGCAAGGCCCTTGCACCAGGGCTGATTGATATGCGGGTCACAACCGGTGAGCCCGGCTCTGAACACCGTGAAACTCTTGCATCAGCAAGCCGCGCGGCTGTTGGCGGCGGCATCACTTCCATGGTGGTTATGCCCGATACCGAGCCGGTGATCGATACGCCTGCGCTGATTGAGTATATTCGGCGCACTGGTGAGGCTCAGAATGTTCTGAACAGGGTCTATCCAAGTGGCGCGTTGACGGTCGGTCTTGAGGGCGATCGCATGTCTGAACTGGCGCTGATGTCGAAAGCTGGCGCCATCCTGTTCTCGAACGGCGACAAGCCGCTCCGCTCCACAAATCTGGTCAGACGGTCGCTGCAATACGCCAAGGGGGTGGGCGCGCGCGTCATGCTCCGCCCGGATGACGCTGAACTTTCAACCGGCTCGATGAATGCCAGCGCATTCGCAGCTCGTCTTGGTCTTCGTGGCCTGCCTGTCCAGGCAGAATGGATCGGTCTGCAGAGAGACCTAACACTCGCCGAGATGACACAATGCCCGATCATCATCGATCAGGTCACGACCGGCAGAAGCTTCGACTTCATCGCAGATGCCCGGAAACGCGCGCTCGACATCACAGTCACTGCTGCCGCGCATTCTCTCTATTTCAACGAGCTGGATATCGGCGATGGCACACGCGATCCTGACAAAGCCTACCTTACCTACTGCAAGGTGAACCCACCTTTCCGGAGCGAGAGCGACAGACTTTCTCTGATTGAGGCGCTTCGTTCCGGCGCGCTGGACATAATTGTCTCTGCTCACAACCCTCAGCCTCCAGAAGATAAACGGCTTCCGTTCGATGAAGCGAGTTTCGGCGCTGCAGGTCTCGAGACCCTGCTTTCCGCTCTGACGACTCTGGCTGATGAACCAGAGTATGAGCTTGATCTGCTGTCAGTCTTGAAAGCTGTTACGCTAAACCCTGCTGAAGTACTCGGGCTTCCGCAAGGTCGGCTGAAAAAAGACGCTCCTGCCGACATCATGATCTTTGATCCACGCACGCCGTGGAAATGCGAGCGCGAAAAACTTCGCTCTCGTTCTGGCAATAGTCCTTTTGACGGACGGCTTTTGACCGGACGTGTTCTCAAAACCATGATTGCTGGCAAGTGGGTATTTGATCGCGCAAGGGATGAGACGTCATGAGCTCAGAATATACAATTGCGATCTGGGCGCTCGCAGGCGGGGTTGGCTACCTGCTCGGATCGATTCCTTTTGGTCTTGTCATCACCCGGCTTGCAGGTCTCGGCGACATCCGCAGTATCGGTTCTGGCAATATCGGCGCAACAAATGTTCTGCGCACGGGACGGAAAGATCTGGCGCTCGCAACGTTGCTACTGGACTCTGGAAAGGCAGGTATAGCCGCTGTTATTTTCAACCTGGCATTTGGCAACGCTTTCCCCGCCATCGGGCTTTTCGCCGGCGCCACGGCTTTTCTCGGTCATTGCTATCCCGTCTGGTTGCATTTCAAGGGTGGCAAAGGCGTCGCGACTTATGCCGGTCTTCTTATTGCTGCGGTGTGGAAAGTAGCTCTTTTCGCTGCGCCTTGCTGGCTACTGATTGCGTTTTTGACACGACGGTCATCTGTCGCCGCCCTGACGACCGCAGCGTTGGTGCCCGTGGTCGGTTGGGCATTGAATTACAGCCTCAACTCTGTGCTCATTCTCGTCGCGCTGAGCCTTCTGCTCTTTTGGCGTCACCGCGCAAATATCCGTCGGATTCTGGATGGGACCGAACCCCGCTTCGGCGACAAGAAGAAGCAAGACGAAGACGCGCCTGATTCTGGCCCGGATGCTTCAAAGTGACTTTTGACGCCGAACGTTTCGCCTGCATCCAGCTGGCGCGGACACCCGGCATCGGCCCCCTGACCTATTCCAAATTCCTTGCCACCTATGGCAGCGGGACAGAGGCAATCCGCGCTCTTCCAGAGCGCGCCGCGCGCGCTGGCAGGAGAGAGATCAGGCTGATAGCTCTCAAGCAGGTTGAGCAAGAGATTCAGAAGACAGAGAAATTCGGAGCACGAATTCTCTTGTCATCAGACCCAGACTATCCCGCGCTCCTCAAGGCCGTAGCTCCTGCGCCACCATTGATCACAGTCAAAGGGCATCTCGATCTCGTCAACCGACCCTGTATCGCCATGGTAGGAGCCAGAAATGCTTCTGCGGCAGGTATGAAGCTTGCCCGAACCATCGCATACGATCTTGGAGCCAGCGGAAACACCGTTGTGTCAGGTTTGGCTCGCGGCATTGACACGGCAGCTCATCATGGCGCGCTGGAAACCGGAACGATCGCCGTCATCGCGGGCGGCATCGACAACATTTACCCAGCGCAAAATCGTGATCTTTACGAACAGATTTCCGAGCGAGGTCTCATCGTCTCTGAGTCCATTTTCGGCCACGAGCCGAAAGCCCGTGACTTTCCGCGTCGCAATCGGATCATAACAGGCCTCAGCCGGGCCGTCATTGTTGTCGAAGCAGCTCAGCGTTCCGGCTCACTGATTTCCGCTCGTAGCGCGCTGGATCAGGGCCGGGACGTAATGGCCGTGCCTGGCTCTCCTCTTGACCCACGGACCAAAGGATCAAATGGCCTTTTGAAATCCGGCGCGACTCTCGTGGAGAGTGCTGAGGATGTCCTTGATGCATTGGCCGATCCACACGATCCACGACAATTCAGCCTTCTGGAAAGCGAATCACCACAAGACAGCGAACAGGTCCTGGAGAATGATACCGAGGCCGCAGAGGCCCTTATCCTGAAATCCTTGTCTCCCGTGCCGACATCAATCACCGACATCTCCGCAGCAACCGGGTTGTCCTATTCGATCTGCTCGTCTGCGCTCGTTGAGCTTGAATTATCAGGACTGGCCAACAGTTTGCCCGGCGGGCTCGTCCAGCGAGTCCTTTGAGCGAGACCATCATAATTACAACAACCCACTCATAAATGCCTGATTTTTTGACCCTTGCCTTTATGAAGACTTTTTTCGCGTCGACGAAACGTATAACCAGTTTCGGCGGGAACATGGAGGCGAGGACCGTGAGTAAATCAAAACTGATCGCAATCATGTCTGCTATGGCGCTGACACCTGCCATCGTCGCGCACGCACAGGAATTCGGTCCTGACAGAGTTTTTCTGGAAGCAGATACCCTGATCGACGACCAGGAGAACGGCGTGATGATTGCCGAGGGCAATGTTATTGCGCGCTACGAGGGTCGTGAACTTACAGCTGACAAGGTGATTTATAATCTCCAGACTCTGAAGGTGCGCGCCATCGGTAACGTTCGGATCGTCGATCCTGACGGCACGGTCCGCACGGCTGAGGAAATCGAAGTCGACGAGAAGTTTTCTGATGGGGTTGCAACCCAGTTCACAGCACAGCTCCCTCAGGATGCGGTAGTCGTGGCGCGTGCTGCGACGCGTACAGGCGACGGTTCAAACGCTCTGGAATACGCGATCTATACCGCCTGCCCGATTTGTGAAGAAAGCGACAAATCCCCGACCTGGACTTTACGTGCGCGCCGCGCTGTTCAGAACGCCGAAACCAGAATGATCACATACGAAGGCGCGATCTTACAGGTGAAAGGTGTGCCTGTTTTCTACCTGCCTTATTTTGCGCACCCAGACCCGACATCTGAGCGCCGCTCAGGTCTGCTGACTCCCAAACCGGAAATTTCTTCCAAACTTGGGTTGGTTTATGAACAGCCCTATTATTGGGCGATTTCCGAGAGCCAGGACCTGACGATTACGCCCAAACTTTACAGCAATGTGAATTCGGCGCTCGATCTGGCTTACCGAAAGCGCTTTTACTCCGGTGAACTGAATATCTCTGGTTCAATGGCGTATGATTATGAGTTTGACAGCGATGGCGACCGACAATTCTTCAACGCCGCGAATGGCCGGGTTGTCGAAGATCCAGACAATTTTAATGGCACACTTATCCCCAGCGAAGAAAAGTTTCGTGGTCACGTTTTTGCCGAAGGCCTGTTCGCGATTGATCAAACATGGAAGTGGGGTTTCGGCGTCGAAAACGTGACTGATGATCTCTATCTCCGCCGCTATGATATTGACGGCTGGAATGATCCCAGAGGTCTCTTGGATACCGAGCGTAATCGACTGCTCAATCAGATCTTTGCGATCGGACAGACAGAGTCCTTTTACACCGATGTCACAGCGTTCCACGTCCAGGGCCTTCAGGCAAATGATGACGATGGAGATTTTGCCCGCGTCACGCCACTCGCCTATGCGGACAAAGTCATGGATTTCGGTAATCTCGGGATGGTTTCGCTCACCGGGTCAATGGCCATGTTGGACCGCAGCGAGGGTGATGATACGCGCCGCGTGAGCGCCATTGCTGAATGGGAAAACTCATATGTCGCGCCAGCGGGTCTGGTTTTTGAACCTAAGCTGCAGGCTCGAACAGACTATTATGACTACTCCATTCGCATGACGAACAACACGCCTGGGTATGAAGATTCCGATACACGCACATCAGGACTTGCTGCGGCAACTTTACGCTGGCCGTTTATCCGGCGCGGGGCCGATAGTACAATCACTGTCGAACCCATTGTTACTATCGCGTATGGGGAATCTTCTGTTGCGAATGGCGAACTTCCTGTCGAGGATTCTGCCAATTTCGAATACGATCTGCCGGTCCTCTTCGAAGCTGATCCCTTCACGGAATACGACCTTTTTGAACAAGGCGGTCGCATCGCTGCTGGCTTTCGCGCTACGGCTGCGTTTGATAACGGCGTCAGGCTACGCGGTACAGTTGGTCGTCGCTGGCGAGAAGAAGCCGACCCTTACTTTGTTGCAGGCTCCAACCTTGCCGGAACCGAATCTGACTACGTGATTGGTACAGGCCTCGATATCAGCAACAACTTTTCCTTCGACACCTCCATGCGAGTCGATGATGAATTCGACGTCAAGCGGTTCGAAGCCAATACCAGTATGAACTGGTGGCGACTCCGGGGACGAGCAACCTACTTCAATATTGATGAGGATGTGTCGTTTAGCGCAAATGCAGACGGCACTCAGGGACTGTATCTGGTCTCTATTTTTGAAATCAACGATAGCCTCGACCTGTCCTATCGGGTTGAGCGGAACCTCGAAACCAATCAGAACCGCAATCAACAGGTCGCCCTGCGCTGGTCTGACGATTGTAGCTTCTTCCTGGTCGGTTATAAGCAATCGGGTATCAACGACCGGGGCGTGGGCGAATCAGAAGCGATTATATTTGGCTTTGGCTTCAATACGCTGGGCCGCGTCACGAATGCAGATTTTGACTAGCTGAAACCCTTCTGCATCTTCATGTGACAATTTATCGGCGGTCATGTTATCGAAAAATCGAATAGCGTTTGAAGTATCTGTGAACTGGAGTTTTTCTGAAATGATCAGAATGCGAGCGATTATGGCCGGTGTGGCTGTCGCAAGTCTGAGCGGCCCGGCAGTAGCCCAGGCCACAGCGACAGCCTCCGAACTTACTCCCGATGCGGAACTCCAGAGTAATGAAGCAAGGCTGCTCAGCGGTGTGGCGGCAATCGTCAATGATGAAGTCATTTCCATCTCTGACGTCGCGCAACGTGCGCGTCTGCTTTTGATTACACTTGGTGTTCCTCAAAATCAGGAAAATCTTCAGCAAGTGCTTCCGCGCGCCCTCGAAGACCTGATCGAAGAGCGTCTTCAACTTCAGAAAGCCGCAGAGTACGAAGTCGAGATTGGTGAAGACGAGATCGAGCAGTCTGTCGGTAATATGGCGCGTCAAAACCAGGCGACGGTTGAGGACATGTATGCAACGCTGCAGTCCAACGGGATTTCGCCCGAAACCCTGAAGTCACAGCTGCGCGCTGAGATAGCATGGCGCCGCATCATGAGCGGCCTTTACGGCTCGCGTATTCGGATCTCTCCGCTCCAGATCGATAACGTACTGGACCGGGTAAAGGCAGATGCAGGTCAGACCCGGTATCAGCTCGCAGAGATTTTCCTCTACGCGCCCAGCGATCAGGACAAACAACAAGTCCTGGAGGGTGCCAATGTGATCGTGCAGCAGCTTCAGCAGGGCGCGCGCTTCGAGCTCGCCGCTCAGCAATATTCAAACTCTCCAACAGCTGCCGTAGGCGGCGATCTTGGATGGGTGTCACCGAACGAACTCGAACCCGAAGTGCAGGACGTCCTTGCCGAGATGGAGCCGCCAGCACTCAGCTCGCCAATCATCACAGATGACGGGGTTTATATCTACGCCCTTCGTGCGGTTCAGGATGGTGTATCAGGGCCCCGCACAGTTTCGCTGCAGCAGATTTTATCGACCGAAGGAAGCCGCGCCGCGTTGACAGGATTCAAGCTCGATAATCCAACGTGCGGAAGTCTCGAAGCCGCAGCGGCCGATGAAGAAGGCCTTGCTTTTGCTGATCTTGGTGATGTGCCTGAAGAGCTCCTGACCGATCAGGTAGCCATGGCGATCCGTGGTGTTGAAGACGGTCAGGCAAGTGATGTAATCGACACACCGGCTGGTCCCGCTTTGCTCTACGTTTGTGAACGCGTTCAGTCCGGCGCCGAACTTCCATCGCGAGACCAGATTGAAGATCGCCTGTACAACCAGCAGATCGCATTGCAGAGCCAACGTGAACTGCGCGATCTGAAACGTGAATCAACGATTATCCGGAAGTAGCATGCTCCCTCTGGCGCTAACCCAGGGCGATCCTGCCGGAGTGGGCCCGCTGGCGACATTGCTCGCTTGGCGGAAATTAAGAAAAACTGCGGACTGCACATTCTATCTGCGGGGCTCGCCTGACATTCTGGCGGATCGCGCACGCGCCGCCGGTCTTGAGGTGCCTTTCGCGGATATTCAACAGCCAGGTGATGCGCTCTCGGTATTCGAAAACGCTCTGCCCATTCTCCCGCTTGATACGCCGTCGGTAAGTGCCGGTGTCCCCTCTATTGATACGGCAGCTTCTATTATCGCATCAATTCAGGAATGCGTTCAGGATGTGATGTCTGGTAAGGCGTCTGCGATCGTGACAAATCCAATCGCCAAATCGCTCTTGAAGTCAGCTGGCTTTAAACATCCCGGCCACACCGAGTTTCTGGCAGAGCTTGCCGGACGTGCAGATGACAGTCCAGCGCCGCTTCCTGTGATGTTGCTTGTCGGCGGCGGCCTGCGCGTTGCGCTGGCCACAATCCATATGCCGTTGCGCGCCGTGCCAGATGCCTTGTCTACAGAACACATTCAAACTGTTTCTCGTATCGTTCTCGAAGCCCTGCCTCGCCTGTTTGGTGAGCATGAGGCCCGCCTTGGCGTTTGCGGACTGAACCCTCATGCCGGAGAAGACGGTATGCTGGGCGCTGAAGACGAGAACATCATCAAGTCAGCCATTCACCGGCTCCAATACGATGGTTATGCGGTTACCGGCCCGCGACCCGGCGATACGGTTTTCCACGAAATGCTCGAAGGGCGTTATGATGCCGTTCTGGCGATGTATCATGATCAGGGGCTGATTCCTGTAAAAACTCTGGATATATGGGGCGGCGTAAATATCACCCTCGGCCTGCCCTTCATCCGCACCTCGCCCGACCATGGCACAGCCTATGATGCCGCCGCGAGCGGTAAGGTGCGCCCTGATAGCCTTATCGCTGCCTTGCGGCAGGCGCGTCAGATGGCAACTCATAAACTGGACTATGACACCGCTCATGACGGATGAGAACCAGCCTGATCTTCTGCGCGCCCCAGCAGACAAACGCCTTGGCCAGCATTTTCTGTTCGATCCGGATATTCTGAAGCGGGTCGCACTCGCAGCAGGTCCTGTCGAAGGCCGCGATGTCATTGAAATCGGGCCGGGACCGGGTGGGCTCACACGCGCCATCCTCCAAAACGGCGCTCGAAAACTCCTATGCCTGGAAATGGATGACCGGTTCGCCGGAGCCCTGAGAACATGGCCGGACGCTGCAACCAACCGCCTCCAGATCCTTCAGACGGATGCGACAACGGTGGCACTCAACGATCTGATCAGTGAGTTCGAGATCGAACCGCCGCTCATGATTATTGCCAATCTGCCCTATAATGTCGGCACGCCGCTGCTCGTTGGGTGGTTGATGCAGATGGAATATATCAGCGACATGGCTTTGATGTTCCAGAAAGAAGTTGCGCAACGAGTCTGCGCGCAACCGGGAACGCAGCATTATGGTCGCCTCGCTGTCCTGAGCCATGCTGTGGCCTCATCCCGCATGGCATTCACACTTCCACCCGGGGCGTTTAAACCGCCGCCAAAAGTTGCATCAGCCGTTGTCTCTTTGAAACGTCTGCCTCCAGAGAAAGCATATCAGAACCTCTCCGCGCTACAGAAGGTAACTGGCGCCGCATTCGGTCAGAGACGAAAAATGCTTAGAGCGAGTCTCAAAACCATTATGCCAGACGGCGCATCTGCCGAAACACTCTTGGAGGGCATTGGGATCGATCCTACACGGCGTGCTGAAACGCTGACGCAAGATGAGTTCCGACGGCTGACCGACGACTGGGCTCGTCTTCACTCTTCTTCGAGCAAATCCTGAACAAGAGAATCAAGCTGGATTTGACGAAGTCGTTTCCGGCGTTCTGTGACAAGAATACCTTCCAGCTCCTCGAAGGCGTCATCAAGATCTCGGTTTACGATCACATAGTCATACCGACGCCAGTGGCGAATTTCATTGCGTGCGCCCGCCATTCGGCGCTTCACCTTCTCTGGGTCAGATCCCGGACGCGCCTCCAGGCGCTCACGCAAGGCCTTGATCGTCGGTGGAAGGACAAACACTGAAACGACATCATTCGGCATTTGATCATGAATGGCGTCTGCCCCCTGCCAGTCCACATCAAAGATCACATCTTTGCCGGCGGACAAACGTTCCTCTACAGCCGCCCGGGGCGTGCCGTAAAAATGATCAAAGACACGAGCCCATTCGAGAAACTCCCTTCGTTCGATGAGCGATTCGAACTGGGCGCGGTCTACAAAATGATAGTGTACACCATCTTCTTCGCCTGGGCGTGGCGCACGGGTTGTTGCGGAAACCGACAGGGAAACGTCTTCATATTTTTCCAGAAGCATGCGCGACAACGTCGTCTTTCCAGCCCCGGACGGGCTCGAAATAACAAGCATCAATCCTCGGCGAGGTGCACTCTCACTCGACATTTGCAGCTTGCTCCTTGAACTGATCAATCAGGCCTTTCAATGACAATGAATGCCGCGTCATTTCAAGACTTGCTGACTTGCTGCCCAGCGTATTGGCTTCGCGCAGCAATTCCTGAGACAGAAAATCGAGCTTGCGCCCCACCGCTTTGTCTGAATCGATCAATTTTCGGGCCTCTTCGAGGTGAGCGTCCAGTCGATCGAGCTCTTCAGTCACGTCAGCCTTGGAGACAAGAATGGCAACTTCCTGTTCCAGACGCTCTCCATCGAGGTCCTTATCCTTCATCAGTGCATTGACCCGCTCGCTCAGCCGCGCCTTGATCTGGTCTGGCTGAACATCCGCTGTCGATTTGGCGTCTGCCACCAAGCCTTCAAGATCTGAGATAATCCGCTCGAGAACAGTATGGAGCGCAGCGCCTTCTGTTTTGCGAGACTGGATAAGTTGAGATAACGCCAGATCAACAGATTCAGCAATCGCCTCAATACAGGCGTCACTGAGGCTGATATCGGAAGACGTGCGTCCGTCCGAGGCGATCACGCCCTTAATAGCCAAAAGGTCTGCCGCCCGTGTGCTGCTCATGCGCACCTTGTTCGAGCGATCCATAAGCCTGGCTTTCCGCGCAAGCTGGTTCAGCGCAACAGAATTGATCTTCATTCCCAACTGCTCACGGCTCTCACGGAGGTTGAGCGAAACCTGAAGGTTGCCACGTGTCACAGCAGCCTTGATTTGAGACCGGATGCTTGCTTCCAGCGGCTCTGTTCCCGTCGGCAAATGAAGACGTATATCGAGGCCCCGGCCATTCACAGACTTCACCTCAAAATGCCAGGTCAGCCCGTCGCGTTCACCGCTGGCGGCGCCAAATCCCGTCATACTGGAGAGCATAAATCAGTTCCCTTCTGCGCGTCTGCGCTCGCGTTCAACGGCACGCCAGCGTGCCACATTGCGATTATGTTCAGCATTGCTTTTCGCAAACACATGCTTGCCCGTTCCGTCAGCGACAAAGAACAGATAGTCACTTTCCGCAGGTTGAAGCACAGCCCGAAGCGCCGCTTCACTCGGATTGCAGATTGGTGTCGGGGGCAGACCGTCAATCTGATAAGTGTTGTAGGGCGTCTCCCGGTCAATCTCAGAGCGGAAAAGGCCACGTTGCACTTCGCGCCCATCTGACAGGGTCCTCATGAGGCGCTCACCTTTGGAAATCCCGTAAATGATCGTTGGATCGCTCTGTAGGCGCATACCCCGGTTCAGACGATTGATGAAAACCCCGGCGACCAGGTCTTCATCACCAAGCCCGCCTGTCTCTTTTTCAACGATTGAAGCGAGTATGACGGCCTCACCCTGAGTGTCAAACGGCAAGTCATCCTGCCGCTGATCCCAGATTTCTGCCATCAGCTCATCCTGATAGCGCATGAATGTCTGGACGACGTCTTCCCGGCTAGTTCCGCGCGTGAAGGCATGCGTTTCAGGGAGAAGGCTTCCTTCTTCCGGCAGCTCTGGCATGTCTCCAGATAGAAAATCGGCTGCTTCAATGGCGCGAAACGCTTGTGCGACGGTAGAGCCTTCAATCACCTGAATCGGGTGCAACAGCACCTTGCCCTCATGCATCAGCTCAAGAATATCGACCATGCTAGCATCTGCGGGAATGAGGTATTCACCCGCCTTGAGGGAAGAATCCAATCCCTCATATCGGGCAGCAAGCCGGAACAGGCGAGAGTCTGAAATCAGCCCTGCGCTTTCCAATTGCTGTCCAATGCGAATAACGCCTGACCCGCGCGGAACCATGACGATCTGATCGTCACTGCCTGCCATCGGGCCTGGTGCATTAATCTTGCCCTGAAACCATTGGAGCCCGGCAAAGCCAGCGCTCGCCGCAATAACGACAAGCACAAGCACCACCAGCAGGATCCGCAAGACCCACTTCATATTCTGAATCCCGACTCAGACTTTCCTTGCGGAAGACTAGAACTAGTCGTCCACGCGGCCAAGAACCAGCGCCGCATTCGTTCCACCGAACCCGAAGGAGTTGGACAGCGCATACTTGATGTCACGGGCCTTTGCCTTGAGCGGTGTCAGATCAATCTCGCTCTCGAAAGACGGATCTTCCAGATTCAAGGTTGGCGGGATCATTTTGTTAGAGATTGCCAGCGCAGTGAACGCGCCCTCAACCGCACCGGCCGCGCCCAGAAGGTGGCCAATTGATGATTTTGTCGAAGACAGAGACAGGCCCTTCACTGCATCGCCGAACAAGCGTTCAATCGCTCGCACTTCGATCTCATCGCCGAGCGGTGTCGACGTGCCGTGGGTGTTGACATAGTCAATATCTTCCGGCTTCAGGCCGGCATGATTGAGCGCCATTTCCATGGCTCTGTACCCACCATCACCATCATCAGCAGGCGCCGTGATATGGTGCGCATCGCCCGACAGGCCATAGCCGAGCACTTCAGCATAAATTTTCGCGCCGCGTGCTTTGGCGTGCTCGTATTCCTCAAGAATGAGAACACCAGCGCCTTCGCCGAAAAGGAAACCATCCCGGCCTTTATCGTATGGGCGAGAAGCTTTTTCCGGCTCGTCATTATAGCTTGTGGTCAGCGCTTTTGCTGCTGCGAAACCTGCAACGGCCAGACGGCAGAGCGCGCCTTCCGCGCCACCAGCGACCATCACATCTGCATCGCCATGCTGGATCAGGCGCGCTGAGTCACCAATGGCATGTGCGCCGGTTGCGCACGCTGTTACTACCGAGTGGTTCGGGCCTTTAAAGCCGTATTTAATCGAAACCTGACCCGAGCAAAGATTGATCAGTGCGCTTGGAATGAAGAACGGGCTCACCTTGCGGGGACCGCCAGCTTCCATGGTCAGTGTGGTTTCAGCGATCTCCGGGAGACCGCCAATGCCCGAACCGATGAGAACACCGGTTCGATTCTTTTCTTCGTCGGTTTGAGGAGCCCATCCGGAATCTGCGATAGCCTCAGCTGCCGCACCCATTCCGTAAATAATGAACTCGCTCAGACGACGACGTTCTTTAGCCGATCCGACTGTTTCCGGATCAAATGCATCCGGATCGCCTTCTCCGCCACCGCGACCAGACGTCCATGGGACCTGCGCAGCAATCTTGCACGGCAGGTCATCTGTATCGAATTTGTCGATCTTCTGAGCGCCTGAGCGCCCCTCGACCAGCCTGCTCCAACTTGCCTCACGGTTACCCGCAAGAGGTGTTACCAGTCCGATACCTGTAATTACGACCCGCCGCATGTTTATTGCCTAGCCCTGGGTTTTCTTGATCTCAGTAACCGCATCGCCAACGGTGCGGATGTTTTCCTGAACTTCGTCTTCGATTTCGATGCCGAACTCTTCTTCAAATGCCATGACGAGCTCAACCAGATCGAGACTGTCTGCGCCCAGATCGTCGATGAAGCTAGCTGACTCGACAACCTTGTCAGCTTCGACTTCGAGGTTTTCGACAACGATTTTCTTCACACGTTCGAAAACTTCAGACATTTCATCTTCCTTCTAATTATGGAGCGTGCAGTTTTGAAATCACTTATTTAACTGCTTGCGTGTTGCGCCGCTAGCACATGTTTCGCGGCTTGACCATTCACAGGACTGGCTTTTTTCCAGCCGCTGTTTACCTCAGATCATTGCCATGCCGCCATTCACATGAAGGGTCTGTCCCGTCACATAAGCGGCCTCATCGCTGGATAAGTATGTACAGGCCGCAGCAATATCATCACCGGACCCCAGTCGTCCAATCGGAATAGCTCCGAGCAGGGCTTCTTTCTGCGCTTCAGGCAACTCGTCAGTCATGGGCGACTTGATGAAACCAGGCGCGACACAGTTCACGGTGATACCCCGGCTGGCAATTTCCTGCGCGAGCGATTTTGAGAAACCAATCATGCCCGCCTTGGATGCCGCATAGTTGGTTTGCCCCGGATTACCGGTAACGCCGACAATAGATGTAATGCCTATAATGCGGCCGAAACGACGCTTCATCATGCCGCGAACACAGGTCCGGGCGAGGATAGAATAGGCCTTCAGGTTCACATCAAGAACCGTATCCCAGTCTTCCTCTTTCTGCTGCATGAGCAATTTATCGCGTGTAATACCGGCATTCGCGATCAGGATGTCGACCGGGCCAAAATCCTTCTCCACGCTCGGCACGAGGCCAGCGACGCTCTCAGAATCAGACAGATTACAGGTCGCGATATGGGTTTCGCCGGAAAGGCCACCAGCAACTTCTTCCAGAACCGCCTGACGTGTCCCGCTCAGCGCAATGCGTGCGCCCTGCGCAGACAATGCGCTCGCGATAGCTCGGCCAATCCCGCCTGAAGCACCAGTAACCAGCGCTGTCTTCCCTGTCAGATCGAACATTAGAGCGATCCTCCCTCTTTCTCTAATAGCCTTCAGGCTTGATTCTGTTCGCTTGCAAAGCTCTCGAGATCCGCTGGTGTTCCAAGGGCAACACCCTTGAGATCCTTCACGGTACGACGGTTCATTACCGTGAGAACCTTCCCGGCGCCACACTCGGCCATCAGAGTTATGCCTTCGGATGCCATTTTCTCGACACTCTCTCGCCAGCGCACGCGCGCCGTAACCTGTTCGACGAGCAGCTTCCGGATTTCAGACGGGTCGCTCGTCGGCGCTGCCGTCACGTTCGCAAACACGGGGATGGACGGCGCGCCCATGGCCACATCAGCCAGTGCGCCTTCCATGGCATCTGCAGCAGGCTGCATAAGGCTGCAGTGGAAAGGCGCACTCACAGGGAGCAGAACCGCCTTTTTAATACCGTTAGCTTTCGACCATTCCGCCGCCGCTTCAACAGCAGCTTTCGCGCCCGAAAGCACAACCTGCCCCGGTGCGTTGTCGTTGGCAATTTCACAAACGCCGCCTGACGCCTCACACGCCGCTTCGGCCTGCTCAAGCGTTGCACCGAGAAGTGCAGCCATTGCGCCCTCACCTGCTGGTACGGCTTTCTGCATGGCTTCGCCACGGAATCTCAAAAGCTTTGCAGCGTCGCCTACGCTGAGCGCACCAGCCGCAGCTAGCGCAGAATACTCTCCGAGTGAGTGACCGGCGACATATTTACCGGTCGAAATTTTCACACCGAACTCTGTCTCGAGCGCACGTACCGCCGCAAGGCTCACCGCCATAAGCGCGGGCTGGGTATTCGCTGTAAGCTTCAGATCGTCCTCTGAGCCTTCCCAGATCAGCTGAGAGAAGTTCTCACCAAGCGCTTCGTCGACTTCATCAAAAACAGCGCGCGCACTGGCAAAAGTGTCGGCAAGCTCCTTGCCCATTCCGACAAACTGAGCGCCCTGACCAGGAAAGATAAAAGCTGTGTGACTCATGAGTACGGTCCTTTTCGAGCGCCTTGCCCTAATGAGATGCTTGGCAAAAGACAAGACACTTGCAATTTACGGCTGATTGAGGTTTAAGCCCCGCTTCACTGAATTGCGGCCTGTTCCATGGTGGATCAGGGCCATCATCTGTTGTCTCCCTTGCCAGCAGGTGCCGCTATTCTGACAAAGGGTCAAAAGAAATGGCATTCTACGAACACGTCTTCGTAGCGCGACCAGATATTTCACCGCAACAGGTGGAAGCGCTCGTTGAAGACATCACCAAAATTATCGAAGGCGAAAACGGTAAAGTCGGCAAGTCCGAATACTGGGGTCTTCGTAATCTGGCTTACCCGATCAACAAAGTCCGTAAGGGCCACTACTCTCTTCTGAACATTGATGCACCAGCAGCTGCTGTTCAGGAACTCGAGCGTCGCCTGCGCATCAACGACGATGTTATGCGTCACATGACGATCAAGGTCGAAGAGCTGTCTGACGAACCATCACCGATCATTGCTCGCAAAGATCGCGACGATCGTCGTCGGAAAGACTAAGGAGAACCGATCATGGCTAAAGCTGGAAAAATGAATATTTCCAACCTTCCTGCACGTCGTCCGTTTGGTCGCCGTCGTAAGGTTTGCCCGTTCTCCGGTGAAAATGCTCCGGCGATCGATTACAAAGACGTCAAACTGCTTCAGCGCTACATCTCTGAAAAAGGCAAGATCGTTCCTGCCCGTATCACGGCTGTCAGCCAGAAGAAGCAACGCAAACTCGCACAGGCCATCAAACGCGCTCGCGTTCTGGCTCTGCTGCCGTTCAGCGTTCAGTAAGAGGAGCTGACGATATGCAGATTATTCTTCTTGAACGCGTCGAAAAGCTCGGCACGATTGGTGACGAAGTCAGCGTGAAAAACGGTTTCGCGCGTAACTTCCTCATTCCTCAAGGCAAAGCGCTTCTGGCAACGGATGCGAACCGTGCGAAATTCGAAGCTGAAAAAGCTCAGATTGAAGCACGCAACGCTGAAGCTCGTGAAGAAGCCAAGAAATTTGGCGAAGACCTTGATGGCCGGACTTTCGTCCTCATCCGTCAGGCCGGTGAAAATGGTCAGCTCTTCGGCTCTGTTGCTGCACGCGACGTTGCTGAAGCTGCGACAAACTCCGGCACGAAGGTTGGCCGTAGCCAGGTTCTCATGAATGCACCGATCAAGATGATCGGCATGCATGAGGTCGAGATCCGCCTCCACCCTGAAGTGACCGTCACTGTCACTCTGAACGTCGCACGTTCAGAAGACGAGGCTGAGCGTCAGGCTGCTGGTGAGAATATCGTCGAAGCAGCTCGCGCAGAACAACGTGCTGACCAGGAAGCTCAGGCTTCTGAGATGGCGGCTGTTGCAGCTGAAGTTGCTGCGGAACGCGGTCCATCTGAAGACGAATAAGTCTCAGATCACCAACAAAGAATTGAGGCCGCAATCTCCGGATTGCGGCCTTTTTTTATGCGTTACTCTTACGTCCGGATAAGGCGCACGGCTCACATCTCCCACGGAACGCAGCCAGAGCACGGCCTGTGTTCTCTTTCAAAGTAACTCTGTGGATAACGGGGAACGAGCGCAGATCATGTGAAGTCAAGGCGTGATTTACGCTCAGGAAAGGGTTAATCCTGATCGCCATGGCATATGACGAACCCAGCACAAATTCCAAGACCGAGGCGCCGCACAACATTGCGGCTGAGGCCGCGATCCTGGGTGCGGTGCTTTTCGACAACAATGCCTATCACCGGATTTCCGAGATCCTGATCGCGACCGACTTCTACAACCCGGCGCATTCTGCGATTTATGAAGTCGTCGCCAAATTCATCCCGAACGGCAAAATGGCCGACGGCGTTACGCTTCATGATGAGTTTTCCCGAAAAGGCCAGTTGGAAGCGATCGGTGGCGCCAGCTATCTTGCCGAGCTGCTTGATCGTGCTGCGTTTGGGCCAGAGATTGTCGACTACGCTCACATTGTTCGGGATCTCGCCATTCGCCGGGAGCTGATCGATATCGGTTCTGGAATGGTAGGCAAGGCTGCCCAACCCCAGGACGACATCCCAGGCCAGGAGCAGATCGAAACCGCTGAGAAGCTGCTCAGCGCGCTCGCCATGCGAGGTTCAGCGCGCGGTGGCTTCAAGACATTCGGATTCGCCGTCACTGAATCAATCGAATCAGCGACCGCCGCCTACCAACGCGATGGGAAGATCGCAGGGATTTCCACCGGTCTGACCGATATGGACGGCAAACTTGGCGGTCTGCACAATTCTGACCTTCTCATCCTCGCGGGTCGTCCCTCCATGGGTAAGACGTCATTGGCGACCAACATCGCTTATAACGTGGCCGCGGCACTGAAGGAAAAACAGAACGAGCAAGGCCAGCGCGTGCTTGAAAATGGCGGTATCGTTGGTTTCTTCTCGCTCGAGATGTCATGCGAGCAGCTCGCTACCCGTATTCTTGCTGAACGTTCCGGCGTTCAGTCCCACCGCATTCGCCAGGGCGACCTTCAACGCCACGAATATGACAAGCTTCGTGATGCAGCCGCAGAGCTCGAATCGCTTCCGCTCTATATCGATGACACGGGCGGCATCTCCATCTCCCAGCTTTCCGCGCGCGCGCGCCGTCAGAAGCGGAGTCACGGTCTCGACCTCCTGGTCATTGACTATCTGCAGCTTATTACAGGCTCAGGTGCCAAGAGCGCCCAGGGCCGTGTCCAGGAAGTCTCGGAAATCACCATGGGCCTTAAGGCTCTCGCCAAGGAATTGAACATCCCGGTCATTGCGCTGTCCCAGCTCTCGCGTCAGGTCGAGCAGCGCGATGACAAACGTCCACAGCTATCTGACCTTCGCGAATCTGGTTCAATTGAGCAGGATGCTGACGCCGTACTCTTCGTTTATCGGGAATCTTACTATCTCGAACGCCAGGAACCGGATGATGCAGGCGAAAAATTTGCGGAATGGCAGGACAAAATGGAGCGTCTCCGTAATATTGCCGAAGTTATCGTCGCAAAACAGCGTCACGGCCCGATCGGTAAGGTAGAACTGCACTTTGACCCGAACATCACCAAGTTCAGCAACCTGGACAAACAACACAGTCCTTCAGAATACTGACGCCGCGCTGGGCGCTGCCCGGTCTGATGCAGGTCCTGTCGCAGAAATTTCACTGCCAACGATCGTCTCCAACTATCGCGCTCTGAAATCTCTTGCCCCATCCGCCGAATGCAGTGCTGTCGTGAAAGCGAATGCTTATGGACACGGCGCTGCCCAGGTCTCGGCCACGCTTTTTGAAGCCGGATGTCGCACTTTCTTTGTCGCCTATCCGCATGAAGGCGAAACCGTTCGCAATGCGGTCGGTCCTGAGCCGACGATCTACGTCTTCAACGGTGTGCATTCTGATGCGCTTGATCAGTTCGCCGCTTGCCGTCTCTCTCCGGTGTGTAATCGCATGGAGGAGATTGAGACCTGGCTCAGATCAGAACTTGCCCCGCCCTATGCGCTGCACTTCGACACCGGAATAAACCGCCTGGGCCTCAGGCTGACTGATCTCCAGAAGACTGTCGAAGCGGTTTCCGCCCGGCCGCCAGCGCTCGTGATGAGTCATCTGGCCTGCGCCGATAAACCAGACGCCGAAGAGAATCAGGCTCAGCTGGATCGCTTTCAGGAAGTCCGAAAAGCCTTTCCTGGCATTCGGGCAAGTTTCTGCTCCACAGGTGGTATTTATCTCGGAGCAAACTTTCACTTCGATCTCATGCGGCCTGGCATTGGCCTTTATGGCGGCGGTCCCGCCTATCCATCCGGGATACGCCTCAAGCCAGCTTTGACTCTCACCGCACCAATCCTCAGTGTGTTCGATATTAAAGCGGGTGATACGGTTGGTTATGGAGCCACCTTCAAAGCAAAAACTGACATGACTGTTGCCACGGTTTCCCTGGGCTATGCCGATGGTTATCTGCGTTCGGCTTCTAATTTCGGCTTCGGAATTCTGAACAATACGCCTTGCCCAATCCTTGGCCGCGTCTCTATGGATCTGATTACGATAGACGTGTCTGATCTGGTCGACAGGCCGAAACAGGGGGAGCGGGTGGAGTTCATCGGACCTAAAGCAGGGCTGGAAATTCAGGCTGAAGCGGCAGGAACTATCGGATATGAGTTGACGAGCCGCCTTGGCGGACGCATCTCCATGCAGTGGCGCACCGAGGAGTAAGGCTTGAGTTCTGACATTCCCGTTTTTCTAAAGCCGCTTCAATGGGTCGGTGCAGCAGTTCTCGGTCTTCTTGAAGAGACCGGCCGACTGGCCGCATTCATTGGACGCGTGAAACTCGCAGCGATTTCTATGCCGATTTATTTCGGCGAGATCGTACGCCAGTGCATCCGGATCGGATACTTCTCATTGCCGGTTGTCGGCCTGACCGCAATCTTCACAGGTGCGGCTCTGGCGCTCAACATCTATGTCGGCGGCTCACGCTTCAACGCAGAGCAATTCGTACCAAACATTGTTGTTTTGGGCATCACCCGGGAACTCGGCCCCGTGCTGGCAGCTCTTATGCTCGCAGGGCGCGTTAGCGCTGGCATCGCCGCAGAGATCGGCACGATGAAGGTAACCGAACAGATCGATGCGCTACATACGCTATCGACCAACCCGTTCAGATATCTCTATGCGCCACGTTTCTGGGCAGCAGTGCTCACACTACCGATTCTCGTATTCATCGCCGACGTCATCGGCGTTTATGGCGGCTATCTCGTCGCCACCGGTACGCTCGATTTTAATGGCAACCTCTATATCAAGAACACACTCGATTATGTGACTGGCGGCGATGTGCTGGGCGGCATGATCAAGGCTGCCGTATTCGGCGCCGTTGTTGCCCTTATGGGTTGCTATCATGGCGCAAACAGCCAGGGCGGCGCCAGCGGCGTTGGCCGAGCTGCGACGCTCGCCGTGGTGTCCAGCGCGGTTCTGATCTTCTTCTCGAACTTCCTCCTCACAACACTGTTCACGAGGATCGGCCTGTGACCCAGCCCCTTCTTCAGCTTCAGGACATTCATAAGTCTTTTGGACAGAACCACGTTCTGGATGGGCTTTCCATGGATGTCGCGCCTGGCAAATCGCTCGTCATTATTGGCGGCTCGGGTACGGGCAAATCAGTTTCGATTAAATGCGCGCTCGGCCTGCTGTCGCCGGACAAGGGCGACATCCTTTTCGACGGTAAGTCGGTGGTCAAAGGCGCAAAAGCAGAACGTGAGAACATGCTGAAGCGCACGGGCATGCTGTTTCAGGGCGCCGCCTTATTCGACAGCCTCCCCGTCTGGCAGAATGTGGCTTTCCGCCTGATCCACACAGACGGCAAGTCGAGATCTGAAGCCAAGGACATCGCCATCGACACCCTGAAAAAGGTTCGCCTCAATTCAGACGTCGCCGAGCGATTTCCGGCAGAGCTTTCTGGCGGCATGCAAAAACGCGTCGGCCTTGCACGTGCAATCGTCACCAAACCTGATCTTATCTTTTTCGACGAACCGACCACCGGTCTCGACCCGATCACGGCTGACGCCATCAACGACCTCATCGTTGAACAGGTCAAAGGTCTTGGCGCAGCCTCTGTATCGATCACTCATGACATGCCCTCTGCCCGCAAGATCGGTGACGAGATTGCCATGCTTTATGATGGCAAGATCATCTGGCGTGGCCCGGCATCTGATGTTGATGATTCTGGCAATGAATACGTTGATCAATTCGTGCATGGCCGCGCTGACGGACCAATTCAGCCTGCGATTTGATGGCCCGCACACAGTCTCAATTCATCTGCCAGAACTGCGGCACCAGCCACTCGAAATGGAGCGGCAAATGCGAAGGCTGTGGGGAGTGGAACTCTCTCGTTGAAGAGAAGGTCACAGCCGTCCCCGGCGGGCTCAAACCGGCAGCATCGCGGACAGTTGGCGGCATGGAGTTCACCTCCCTTGATGACGTCAGAGAAGCGCCTGAGCGTATTCTTCTTGGTGTGGAAGAGCTGGACCGCGTATTTGGCGGCGGCCTTGTTCCCGGCTCCGCTACGCTGATCGGCGGGGACCCCGGCATCGGTAAATCAACGCTCCTTCTCCAGGTTGCGGCAAGGCTCGCTCGTAATGGGCAGAATGTTGTCTATGTTTCCGGTGAGGAAGCCGCGGCCCAGATTCAGGACCGCGCGGAACGTCTCAAGATTTCGGGCAGTCCCGTACAGCTTGCCACTGAGACGGACCTTCGAACCATCCTGTCCGCTTTGAAGAAATCAAAACCTGATTTTGTCGTGATCGATTCGATCCAGACTGTCTGGTCAGACAGTATCGAAGCAGTGCCCGGATCGGTGTCTCAGGTTCGCGCCTGCGCACAGGAGCTGGTCCGTTTTGCCAAGAAGAATAATTGTTCGCTGGTCATTGTCGGCCACGTCACCAAGGAGGGTCAGATTGCCGGCCCTCGCGTCGTCGAACACATGGTCGATACAGTCTTCTACTTTGAGGGCGAACGCGGCCACCAGTTCCGCATCTTACGCGCCGTGAAGAACCGCTTCGGACCAACTGACGAAATTGGCATTTTTGAAATGTCGGCCTTCGGTCTTGCTCCCGCCAGCGAGCCATCGGCCCTGTTTCTGTCAACAGACGCAGACCAGACAGGAGGTGCAGCAGTTTTTGCGGCAATGGAAGGCTCCCGCCCTGTCCTGGCAGAGGTGCAGGCCCTGGTTGGTCAGTCGGCCTATGGCACGCCGCGCCGGTCTGTCGTCGGCTGGGACTCAAACCGGCTTGCCATGTTGCTTGCTGTGCTCGAGGCACGCTGCGGCATTCAGATCGGTCCGCGGGACATCTATCTCTCTGTCGCGGGCGGATACCGGATTTCCGAGCCGGCAGGCGATCTCGCCGCCGCCGCGGCCCTGATGTCATCGCTGGCCGACCAGCCGCCACCAGAGAAATCTATTTTCTTTGGCGAGATCGCCCTCTCAGGCGCAATCCGCCCGGTGGCACGCATGGAAGCCCGCATCAAAGAAGCTCGCCGGCTTGGCTTCAAACAGGCTTATGGTCCTGAAGGACCTCAGAAAAAGCATGGTGACTTGACCTATACACCGTTTACAAGGCTTTCTGAGTTGGCTGATCTGCTCGGGGCAAGAGAGAGTAATGACTGAATTTATTGAATCGGGTGGCTTTACCCTGTTCGATGCCATCGTCGCTTTGTTGATGGTATTTTCCGGGCTGATGGCCCTCGCCCGCGGATTCATCCGGGAGCTGGCTTCGGTCGCAGCTTTCGTGATCGCCGTCACGGCAGCTTTCTTTGCCTATATCTATCTCACCCCGTTAGCCATCGAGTTTATGCCCGATAGCTGGAGCCACTTCATTGCTGAAGGGCTTGTCCTGCTGATCGCATTTCTCTTCGTCTACATTCTCGCGGCTTGGGTGGGTCGCAAGTTCTCCAAGTTTGTGCACGCCAACACCGATATCAGTCTGATCGACCGTCTCGCCGGTTTTATTTTCGGCCTGGTTCGCGCTGCGGCTGTAATCATCTTGATCCTGTTCGTCTTCAGACCATTTATCGAAGAAGTGCAGCTGTCATGGATTGTGGATTCTTTCTCTTATCCCTATTTCCTTGACGCAGTAATCTGGGTACAGAGCGTCATGCCGGGTGTGGCCCAAGGGGTCCAGGATGCTCTGCCTGACAGCTTACCCGACTCGCCATAGACTGGTTTATATAAGCTTGGAGCTTTCTAGCCATGATGTTTTGGGACCATGACGACGATAAGCTCCGCGAGGAATGCGGCGTTTTTGGTGTTTTTCAACACCCTGAAGCCTCCGTTCTGACCGCGCTGGGTTTGCACGCACTTCAACATCGTGGACAGGAAGCTTGTGGCATTGCAAGCTTCGACGAGAAGTCCGGCTTTTTCCATAATGAGCGCCACACAGGTCTCGTCGGAGACAATTTTGTCGGCGAAGATATGCGGACCCGGCTTCCGGGGTCATCGGCAATTGGCCACAACCGCTACCCGACTCAGGGCACGCCGGCCATTCGCAACATCCAGCCGATTTTTGCTGATCTGGACTGTGGCGGTTTTGCTGTCGCCCATAACGGCAATCTCACAAACTCCCGAGCCCTTCGGCGTCAGCTCGTCGACCGTGGCGCTATCTTCCAGTCCACAATGGACACAGAAGTCATTCTCCACCTGATCTCACGGTCCGATAAGGCGCGAATTACCGAGCGCTTCGTTGATGCAATTGGCCAGATCGAAGGCGGCTACGCCCTTGTGGCACTCACCGAAACCATGCTGATCGGCGCGCGCGACCCAGTGGGCCTTCGCCCGCTTGTTCTTGGCGATCTGAACGGAACGAGCATTCTCGCATCCGAAACCTGTGCGCTGGATCTCATTGGCGCGCGCTTCGTCCGCGAAATCGAACCCGGTGAGATTGTCATCATCACCGAAGATGGCGTTGAAAGCCTCACACCATTCCAGCGCCGTTCCACGGCGCCGTGCCTGTTTGAGTTTGTTTATTTCGCTCGCCCAGACAGCATCATTCAGGGCAAAAGCGTTTATGAGGTTCGTCGCCGTATGGGCATGCGCCTGGCAGAAGAAACACCGGCGGACGCTGATGTTATTGTGCCTGTGCCCGATTCCGGGGTTCCAGCTGCTCTGGGCTTCTCTGAAGCCTCAGGCCTGCCCTTCCAGCTCGGTATCATCCGCAACCACTATGTTGGGCGAACTTTCATCGAACCGACCCAGGGCGATCGCCAGACCAGCGTCTCCAAGAAGCACGCACCGAACAAGTTTGTCCTTGATGGCAAACGCGTCGTGCTTGTTGATGACTCGATCGTTCGCGGCAACACATCCAAGAAAATCGTCCAGATGGTTCGTGATGCCGGCGCGAAGGAAATCCACTTCCGCTCTGCCAGCCCGCCAATTAAATTCCCTGACTATTACGGCATCGACATGCCTTCAGAGCGCGATTTAATGGCGGCAAATTATACGCTGGAAGAAATGCGCCGCGAGCTGAATGTCGACAGTCTCGGCTTCCTGTCTGTAAACGGGCTTTACTGGGCTGTCGGCGACATCAAGCGGGATGGCAACACGCCCCAATACGCTGATCATTGCTTCACGGGCGACTATCCAACACGCCTCATTGATCGTCGCAATGAGGAAGTGGGGCGAGACGCGCAATTGTCTTTCCTCGACGACTAAGCCAATAAGCACTCATGACAGATAAACGACTGACCCTTGTCACCGGGGCGTCCCGAGGTATCGGGCGCGCGGCGGCCGTTGAACTCGCAACTCGGCACGACCATCATGTGATTGCGCTGGCGCGAAGCAAGGCGGCTCTGGAAGGTCTGGATGATGAGATCAAATCCAAGGGCGGTCAGGCAACTCTCGTGCCTCTTGACCTCACCGACACTGCCGCAATCGAGCGTCTTTCCGCGGTCATCTATGAACGCTGGCAGAAGCTCGACGGGCTTCTCGCCAATGCGGGTGTTCTTGGTCCCCTGGGTCCACTGCAAACTCTGACCCCCACCGGCTTTAACAGCACGATCGAAGTCAATCTCACTGCGAACTGGCGATTGATCCGGTCATTTGATCCGCTGCTCCGCCTCAGCCCGTCCGGCCGCGCTGTGTTCATGACTTCAGGCGTTGTGCCACGCCCTCGTGCTTTCTGGGGCGCTTACCAGGCCTCCAAAGCCGGTCTTGAGTCCATGGTTCATGCCTGGGCAGAGGAAACTGGCATCACGAAAATGCGCATTAACCTGTTCGATCCGGGCGCGACCCGCACAGACATGCGCGCTGATGCTATGCCAGGCGAGGACCCACTAAGCCTCCCAACACCGGACGAGGTTGCTGCACAACTCGCCCCACTTCTGACGGCTGACTGCACAAGCCATGGCAAACGCTACGCTTTTCGCGAGATGTCATAAAAAAAGCCAGTCTTTAAGACTGGCTTTCTTCTTTCCTGGCTCAGCATCCGTTTAGACGAGATCATAGCCCTTGGCGTTGATGTACTGACGCAACTCGACTGCACGTCGTACAGGATCCGGATGGGTCGACATGAACTCGGGCTGGCGCGAGGCGCTCTTCTCAGCCATCAAATCCCACAGGCGCGGTGCTTCAGCGACCCGGTAACCTGAACGGTACATGTAATCGACACCCAATCGGTCCGCCTCCAGTTCGTGGCGGCGGCTATATGGCAGCAGCACACCGAACTGAAGCGCAGCGCCACCGAGGGCACCAATGGCATCGCCGTAATCCCGCAGCGTATCAGACTGATTGACAGCTACAGCACCGGCCACCATTGCGATCTGCCCCGCAATGGCGAGCGAATAGCGTTCAGCAGCATGGCGGCCAGCCACGTGGCCCACCTCATGACCAAGAACCGAAGCGAGCTGATCGTCATTCTCCGTCAGTTCAGTGATGCCTCGATACACCCCCACCTTGTTGCCGGGCATGACGAAAGCATTTGCGTCTTCGGTATCAAAGACAGCGACATCCCACTGCTCATTCGCCCGGCCCGCACCCTGGGCAATTTTGCTCCAGACACGATTGACCCTTGAACGCAGTGCTGAGTTCGTCGTCTGCGGTGTTTGTTGCTTCATTTCAGTCCAGGCCGAGGCCGACATCTGGGCTATCTGACCTTCGCCCACCAGAAGGAATTGCGACGCACCTGTTTCAGGATTGGTGGTACAGCCTGTCACGATGGGAACCACGGTCCCGGCAGCCAGTCCGCAAATGATCTGACGGCGCGACAGGTTTATGCGCGGCGCAGCATTGATAATCTCGTTTGGAATAGTTTCTTCAGATAGCTTCATGGAAATCCCTCCTGCCCCTTCGGTTTAGCGTCAAAATCTATGCTAATGCAGCCGGTTTAAATAGGGAACGCTTCATGATCAGGGCTCAATCCCCCAGCCCCAGCTGCGAGAGGATAATCTCTGTGTCCTGCCCCAGCACGGGCGGTTCATGGCGAATGTTTGCAGGCGTCTTTGAAAACGACACAGGATGCTTCATCGCCCGATAGTCTTCGCCGATCGGATGAGATCGGGTTTCGAAAAAACCACTGGCAGCCAGATGCGGATCTGTCAGCATTTCTTCATTCGTTTTGAACCCCATGGCCGGAATCTCCATCTCATGGAGGACATCCAGCCATTCTTCAGTCGTTCTCGTTTTCGCGACCTCTTCGATGATTCCATAGAGCTCTGTGATATTCGCTGTCCGCGCCTCATAGGTCGCAAACCTTGGATCCTCGAAGACTTCCGAGCGCCCGCCCAGGTCGAAGAATTGCTGCCATTGCTCGTCCGAATAAGGCACGAGACCAATGAAACCGTCTTTCGTTGGGTAAGGCTTACGGTTCGGATTCACAGAGCGCGTATAGGCCATCCGCCCGCCACCGGGCATCCAGGTCTCCCCATAGAGATTCTCGACCATATGGAAGAAGGTGAAGGTTTCGAACATCGGCACCTGCACGAACTGCCCCTCACCTGTGCGTTCTCGGTGAAATAGCGCAGCAATTGTCGCATAGACGGCATATAGGCCGACCGTCTTGTCGGCGATCAGCTCAGGCACATAAGCCGGATTGCCGCCATCACGCATTCTGAGCATATCCGCAAAGCCCGTAGAGGCCTGAATCAAGTCATCATAGGCCGGCAGGTCTTTATAAGGGCCGTCCTGTCCATATCCAGCGCAATGGACATAGACGATGTCAGGCCGTAACCTGGCGACATCCTTATAGCCAAAGCCAAGCCGCTCTGCACCCTTCATGCGGACATTGTGAAAGAAGACGTCCGCGCCTTGAATCAGCCGACTGAGCGCCTCTTTACCTTCGTCTGTCTTGGCGTTGATTTGAATGGATTGCTTGTTGCGGTTCAGAGTTGTGTAGATCGCGCCCATACCCGGATGAGGTGCCGGGCCCGCATGACGCATGATATCGCCAGAACCATTCTCGACCTTGATCACTTCAGCGCCGAGATCAGCCAGGATCAGCGTTGCAAACGGACCAAGAACCACGGTCGACATGTCCACGATCCTGATCCCGGCAAGTGGTCCTGTCGGCTTGGTCAACGGCTTCTCTCCCTCAGCGTGTTCGCCTCTTTCGTTGAGACCACTTCAAGCCGTAACCGGCGCAAAGCTCAAGAGTGTTCGCAGAGGGAAGACGGCTAAAGTCGCAAAGCCAGAGATAACACAAAGGCGGTTTCCTCGAATTCGCCGCTGATTTCCGTTCGTGTTGCAGAGCCGAGCTCAATCTTTCCCAGTCGAACAGAGGTCATGAATTCGACTTTCTCGCTCCGACCGGCATCGCCCTCTTCGGCCCAGTATTGAAACGTCGTGGTCCAGCCACTCGGCCTGACAAGACCGATGACAGCCTCAGCGCGGTTCGTCTGGCAATTTCCCGAATGCGCGCGCTGACCAAGGGTCGCAGCAGCAAAATAAGTCCCGCTCTTCAGCTGGCCCGATCGTCCGACACCAAAATTCCATTCGCCACCAAAGTTTTCACACCCGCGAAAACCGCCAATCGCCGCACCTTCCAGGAAGCCAGCCTCACCCGTGAAAGACCATTGTCCTGGCGTCCAGAGACGACGCCGGGCTGTAATCCGATATCCCGTGCTGTCGAAGACATTGGAGGTACTGAAATCGACCGTTTCGAGTTTGCCGCTCACCGTCCAGTCCGGCGTAACGCCCCATTCACCGTAAGCATCCGTCCGACGCGCATAAAAGCCTTCATGGTCTTCGTAAGCCGCAGCCAAGCGCAGATAGGCTTCGCCCTTCGCCTGGACCCAGCCACCAGCATGCGCAGGAACCACCGGTAAGAACCCGGCCACCAGACACAGGATTAGTCGTCGTAACCTGGTAGATTGCGGTCGAGTCGGCGCAGAACAGCCGGCCAGACAAGTTTGTCTGACAAAATGCCCATGCCTTTTGGGTTGCTCTGCCCCTCGACTACTTTTTGAACGTCTTCCCCACACAGGATCAAGTCCCCGCCAGACTGCGCCATCACCTGCATCTTACATGCCCGTTCGAGATAGAACATCCTTAAATAGGTTTGCGCCGCGGTTCTGCCACAGGTTAGCGTCCCGTGGTTCCGAAGGATCAGCATGGATTTGTCACCCATATCGGCAACAATGCGCTCACGCTCATCATGATTAAGCGCGATGCCTTCATAGTCGTGGTAGGCGACTTCATGCATGGCAATCATGGCGTGTTGAGAGATCGGAAGGAGGCCATCTTTCTGCGCTGAAACGGCAACGCCGCAATCGGTATGAAGATGCATCACACACTGCGCATCTTCCCGCGCGGCGTGAATAGCGGAGTGGATCGTGAAGCCCGCCGGGTTGATAGCAAATGGTGTCTCGGAGACAATTTCGCCTTCCAGATCGACCTTCACCAGAGATGACGCCGTCATCTCTTCGAAGAGCAAACCATACGGATTGATTAGAAAATGATGCTCAGGGCCCGGCACGCGCATAGAAATGTGTGTAAAGATCAGGTCATCCCAGCCATGCAGCGCAATAAGACGATAGAGCGCCGCCAGATTGACGCGTGCCTCCCACTCTTCGGCGCTTACAGTGTCTTTCACGCTGCCAAAGCTCAGATCATCTGCCATGGTGCTCTCCCTTAATCTCTATCGTTGGACAGAAGTATACTATCCATCCAGGTCGCGTGCCAATCTCAGACCCGTGAATTGCCATTGGGCACCTGCAGGAAAGAAATTTCGATAGCTGACGCGCTCATGACCCGGTGTCGTGGCACAGGATGATCCCCGGAGCACATACTGATTGCTCATGAATTTGCCATTATACTCACCGATGGCTCCCTCTGGCGCTTTATACCCCGGATAAGGCCCATAATCTGACCGCGTCCACTGCCAGGCCTCGCCATACAGATCCCGCAATCCATCAGAGTGCCGCGCGGCATACTCCCATTCAAATTCAGTTGGCAGACGCGCCCCCAACCAGTCGGCAATCGCATTGGCTTCATAGAAATCGAGATGCACGGCCGGTGCATCCATATCGAGATCGGCCAGTCCAGCGAACGTATAGGTTTGCCAGCCCTCACTTTTGCTTCCCAGCCAATACATCGGAGCAGCACGGCTTTCGCCTTGAATGACGGCCCAGCCATCTGACAGCCAGAGTGATGCGGTGTCATATCCGCCATCGGCGATAAACTCGGCTACAGTTCGGTTGGTCACCAAATTCTTTGCAAGACGAAACGGTCGGATCAGCTGCTCATGCTGAGGCCCTTCATTGTCGAACGCAAACCCTTCGCCCGCATGACCGATCGTTGTGATACCGCCATCAAATGCTTCCCATTTATCATCATCACCCGACCGGATTTTCTTAATGTCCTCACGAAGGGCAGGCGGAAATGGATTTTGGAAAAGAGCGTGCTTGATATCGGTGAGAATGAGTTCCTGATGCTGTTCTTCATGCGCGATACCGGTCAACAGGATCTGACGCTCCGGAGGGGCTAATTCGCCACCTCGTGCTTCCAGTTCGTCCAGAACGCGCTGCGTCACGGCCTGGCGGTATGCCATAACCTGGCTCAGTGTTGGGCGCGTAATCATGCCGCGCTGGGGCCTTGCATGGCGCGGTCCGACCGCCTCATAATAGCTATTGAACAGAAAGCCGAACATCTCATCGTAAGGCGTGTAATGCTCAACGAGACGAGGCAGCAGAAAAGCCTCCCAGAACCAGGTCGTATGAGCGAGATGCCACTTGGTCGGGCTGGCATCCGGCATGGACTGGATCTGACAATCTTCTGGTGACAGATTTCTGGCGAGGGTCTCCGTGTAAGCTCTCAGCCGTTCAAACTTTGATGATAAGTCTGATTCCGCACTGAGTTTTCCTGCCGAAAACAGATCATCCATGAACTCGCCTTTCTGTCTGTCGCAGTGCCGACACGGTGCCGACTTCTGCCAAGTGGAGCTTGACCTCTGATCAACTCCTGCCAATGCTGCCGGCTCCCGACACAAGGTCAAAAAGTTTTATATGACAGCCAAGATTGCATTTGTCGCCAGCCGTCGTCCAGAAGCTCAGACCGCCCTTCGGTCCATGACGACGAAATATGGCCAGTGTGACGAAGCCGATGCTGACGTGATCGTGGCTCTTGGCGGCGATGGCTGCATGCTCGATACGCTCAGGCGCCGGTTCGACGACCCCCGCCCCGTCTACGGCATGAATCAGGGAACGGTCGGGTTTCTGATGAACGATTATCAGGAATCGGACCTTCAGAAGCGGTTGGATCGTGCGGAACGCGCGGTCATCTACCCGCTGCGAATGTCGGTGAAAACGCTTGATGGCGAAACATCCACCCGACTTGCGATCAATGAAGTTTCCCTACTCAGGCAGTCCTCGCAAACGGCCAGACTTCAGGTGACGATTGATGGTCGGGTGCGTATGTCGGCGCTTTCCTGCGACGGCGTACTCGTGGCAACGCCAGCGGGCTCTACGGCCTATAACCTCTCTGCACATGGCCCGATCCTTCCGATTGGCGCCAATCTGCTCGCCCTGACCCCCATCAGCCCGTTCCGTCCCAGACGCTGGCGTGGCGCCCTGCTCCGGCATGACGCGGTCGTGAAAATTGACGTCACCACGCCAGAATTACGACCCGTCGCCGCATCAGCCGACAATCAGGAAGTGCGCGACGCAGTATCGGTTACGATCACTGAAGAACGCTCCAAACCTCTGGTCATGTTGTTTGATGAAGGTCATGCACTGGAAGAAAGAATTCTTCAGGAACAGTTTGCTCATTGACTATCCCTTACTTAGGGGAAGAAAATGTTAATCTAAGCGTGGGAAGTGTTGGAAGACCGACCCTTTAAGCCGGATGGGGACTATGGGAAAAGCTAAACCAATCGAAATCATTACGCCTCCAAACGTGCTGAAGGCGAAACTCGGCGGTCCGCTCTCGATTGGCAGCTCGGATGCCATTGAGCGTGCTGAAAAAGCGCTAAAAAATCTGTCTTGTGAATTCGACAATTGGCTCGACGAGGAAATCGGTCGCGTGGAAGCGGCATGGGCAAACGCGCGCTCCCTGACCGATCGTGAAACCCAGTTGAGTGAGGTGTTCGGCGCATCTCACGACCTCAAGGGCCTGGCGACGACATACGGCTATCCGCTGATCACGCGATACGCCGATTCCCTTTGTAAGCTGCTCGCCACAGAGGAGAGCAGAGCCATCGCACCAGTCCAGCTCATCGAAGCGCATATCCACGCATGCCGCATCGCTATGCGTGACGAGATTAAGTCTAACGACCACGCGGTAGGCGTAGCACTGGCGACCGAGCTTGAAACGCAGGTTGCAGAGCACTTGCCCGCTGACAGCGAACACGCCTGATCGTCACAGACAATCGACAGAATACAAGGCTCCCATTGGGAGCCTTTTTTATTTCTGAAAACGTCATTCCTTCACAAATTCTATCTTTCCAGTCAGGAGATTGCCTGAAATTCTGGCCTGTATCGGCACGGGTTTGAAGGAGTGTTTTGATAGCTTGCCTCCAGTTCAATATCGGGAGGCTTCATGACCACTGCATTTTTCGCTCAAACCACATCGCAGTCGTCAGGTCAGCGTCCTTTCAGAAGCCGGTTCGAGCCTTGTATGCAGCTTTCGGATGGCGCGCTCGATTTTCCGGTTACGCGCGTCGATCCGCTCTTTGAGGAAATCAGCGCAGGTCCGGGCCAGATTGAGTCGCCTACTGAATGGCTGCTGCTGTGCCTTCGCAAGCTCGCACAGTCTGCCCGTCAGTTTGACGTCGGCGTGCGTCCCCTTCACGTGCCTATGCCGCTATCCATCCTTCAGGATCCCGAAGCGCCAGAACGTGCAGCCCGGATAGCCGAGACCGAAGACTTCTGCACACAGGAATTCATCCTTGAATTTCAGGATGCGACCCTGGCCGCGACAGAAGATGGGGTTCTGGATCGTATGGAAGCATTTCGCCGTAAGGGCTTCAGGATTGCCCTGGATGCGCGGCTCTCTTCGGCGGCACCTTTCGGTGCCCGTCTTCGCAGCGCGGTAGAACGCCTGCGCGTGACGGAATTTGATCTGCTCAACGATGAAACCGTGCAAATGCGTGCTGATATTGTCTCCTGTCTTGGAGGGAAGGTTATCATCGATCGCGCAAGGTGGACGAACGCCGATCTGTTGCGCAGCTTTGGCGCAACCCACGCCCTGAAGCTTCTGGCCGACGCTTGACGCCTAAGCCGCGCGTTCCACGCCGTCTTTCTTTTCCTGTTCGCGATACGCGTCCAGTTTTTCCAGCAGATAGTCGAGATCGGCCTTGGGAATATTCTGAAACTGCGTGAGGACGCGCTCAACCATACGCTTGCGAAACCGGTCGCGGTCGCCTTCCAGCGCGTCATAGTCGAGCTCATGGAAGACTTTTATCGCCATCTGGAACGGCAAATACATGCCTTTTGGCAGACCGGCATGCTCGAAGATTTTTCGCAGTCCCAGCGAGCCGGCATCGTGCAGCATAAGCCATATTTTGTGATGGGGAATTCCGGAAAGCTCAGCCAGTGCCCATTCGACGAATGACATATGCCCAAGGCAAAGTGCGCGCATGATCATGCTGGGCGTCAGACGGTTGTTGAGATTCAACTGCTGAACAAATCGAGGCATATTGCTGGAATGGCCAGCCTGAGAAACGAGATCCAGCGTTGCACGCTCTCGAGCACCCGAGGCGAGTTCAATCGCCAGCTGCGGCGGCAATTCGTGGTCATTCACAAGCCGATCAAAAAGCTCACCAGAGACCAGCGAAACCATCTTTTCGGCGATTTGCGGCGGAATCCAATCGCGGCTGATCAACGCCTCGTGGATATCATTATCCGTCTCAAAACGCTGTAGGGTCAGATTATACCCTTTTTCAGAAACTTCTGCGCTATTGTTCGACGCCATAGTTACCACAGCGGCGCGGCATCCGTGCTCTGCAATCGCGTCGGTGACGAGTGGCTGCAAACCCTCTCGACCGGCGATGGCGACCTGCTTGGCTTCATTGGCATTGAGCACAAGCTCAATCAGATCTGAGTTCCGGAAAACCGGAGAAGACTGAATAACCGGCAGCGCGACAGAATCGACATCCTGCGCCAGTTTGAGAGCAACATCCCGCGGCAAATTCGGAGAATTCTTGAGGGTCACAGCCAAGGCGCGACGTACCAGCTTTTCTGCGTCCTGAGACAAAAGGGCGAGAATCTGAGATGCAACTGCCTTATCGCCATCACTCAGTTCATCATTCCCGATGCGGCGGCAAAGCTTGTGAGTAGCGTGAGCACGGTCTTCAGCCGAGCTGCCTTTCATGAGGCGTACGATATCCTCTTGATTCAGACGCGGACGCATTGCTTTGACGGACATAACTTCAGGCCTTATCGAAGGGTCTCGAATTGTCTGATCAGTTTTAATCGTTTCCATTAACGTCTGCTTACCAATTTGACGAAAGTCAGAACCGGCGAACAAGGCGGTTCGCACAGAAACACCAGCTAAACAGGGGAAGAAATGCTCGAAGGGATCAAAGTCGTAGAGTACGCGACCTATATGGCAGCGCCAGGCGCAGGCTGCATTCTTTCAGATTGGGGCGCTGAGGTCATCAAGATCGAGCCTCCGAATGGCGATCCAATTCGCCAGTTCTTTGCCACCATCGGCAGCGATATCTCCGACAATCCGGTTTTTGACTTCGACAATCGCGGGAAAAAATCCGTCGTCGTAGACACCTCAAAGCCTGAAGGTGTGGAGATTGTCAAAAAGCTGATTGCAGACGCTGATGTCTTCCTGACAAACGTCCGACCAGGCGGACTGGAGCGATCGGGTCTGGATTATGAGTCGCTAAAAAAGCTGAATCCAGGTCTCGTCTACTGCACGCTTACCGGTTACGGACTTGAAGGTCCTGACAAGGATCGACCGGGCTTCGATATCGCTTCTTTCTGGTCGCGTGCCGGCTTGGCAAAGCTCTTTCCGCCGAAGGGCATGGATCCCTTCCCTCTGCGGACGGCCTTCGGGGACCACGTCACCTCGATCGCAGCATCTTCGGCCATCAACGCCGCACTCGTGAAGAAATTCCGCACCGGAGAAGGCCAGCTTGTCGAAGCCTCCCTGCTCCGTACCGGCCTCTACACGATCGGCAGCGACTTCGCGATCCAGCTCTTCTTTGACCGGATCGCCTCAACGAAATCTCGTGAAGAAACCAATCCGCCCATCATGAACTTCTTCCAGACGAAAGATGAGAAGTGGATCTGTATCGTGGCGCGGCAGGGAAATTCGGATTGGCCGAAAATCTGCAAAGCCGCCGGTATCCCTGAGCTCGCCGAAGACGAAAGCCTGAAATCCGGCAAAGGGCGGAAGGCAGCGTCCCGAGAGATCGTCTCCAAGCTCGATGCTGCGTTCGGTCAATTTGATAAGACTGAACTTGCTGACCGGCTGGACGCTGAGCAAATCGCATGGGCGCCAGTTCAATCGCTTGCTGAGGTCGCCGCAGACCCTCAGGTTATGGCGTCAGGCGGCATAGTTGATACCCCGAGCCGCGCGGGCGGCACGTTTCGCTCCCCGGCATCACCGGCGCGTTTCCCCGGCGCAGAAGACGGCCCGAAAGGTCCTGCGCCGACCATGGGCGAG
>CETS01026015.1_pt1 | contig 41947 bp, 31 predicted proteins | sample 356391 | NCBI WGS metagenome assembly CETS01 (sample SAMEA2622673, study PRJEB7988) | marine metagenome | isolation source: saline water (ENVO:00002010), including
CCGAAAGGTCCTGCGCCGACCATGGGCGAGCACACGCGTGAGACGCTCGCCGCTCTGGGCATGTCAGATGCGGAAATCGACGCACTGTATGACACGGGCATCGTAAAATAGCGGATACGGCAGGGCCACCGGCCCTGCCCTCCCTTCTATTCTGCGGTGAACAGCTCCATGGCTGCTGCGGTCATCGCTGTGACGCCGGTCGAGATCGTATTCTCATAGTCTGGCGCAAAGAAACGCGAATGCAGTGACGGAAGCGGTAAACCGCCGCCCGTTCGGGAGTCCTCATAGCGATCCTGAGGCACTGCGCCGATCCAGAACAACATGCTCGGAATGTCCTCATCCGTGCGTCCATAGCGGCTGAAGTCTTCGCCGCCCATCACCGGTGACAGCGTGAACACCTTGTCCGCGCCAAGCGCCTCTCTGAAAGCCTCGCCCATCTGATCGGAAAGCTCCGGATCATTGTAAGTTGCGGGCGTGTAATCGCTGTCAACGCGCACCTCAGGCTCAGGCGCTCCGTAGGTCTGCGCCATGCCCTTGGCGATACGCTCAATTCCCGAAATCAGAAGCTCACGCACGGAGTCTTCGTATGACCGGACTGTGAGCTTGAGATGGGCTTCATCAGCAATGACATTGTGTTTGGCACCGCCATTGAACGCACCCACTGTCACAACGGCAGGCTGCTGCGGATCAGTATTCCGCGAGACAAGCGTCTGAACCGCCATAACGATATTGGAACCGATCACGACCGGGTCGACCGTCGTATGCGGATAGGCACCGTGCCCGCCAACACCCTTCACAATGATATCCACACTATCAACATTCGCCATAGCAAAGCCCGGAACATAGCCCAGCGTTCCAGCGGGCATGCTGGCATTTACATGTAGCGCAAGATTGTAATCCGGCAGCGGAAAGTCATCGAAAAGCCCGTCAGCCAGCATGGCTTTCGCGCCTAGGCCGACCTCTTCGGCAGGCTGCAGGATCATCACCAGTGTACCGGACCATTTATCCTTGTTTTCAATCAGCTCGCGCGCCGTGCCCACCCATGAGGTCATGTGGATATCGTGACCGCAGGCATGCATGATCTGGCTCTCAACACCCGTCCACGAAACCGCCGTCGCTTCCGAAGCAAACTCAAAATCGGTTTTCTCGGGGACTGGCAGGCCATCCATATCAGCACGGATCAGAACTGTCGGTCCATCGCCGTTCTCGAATACGCCGACCACGCCATATCCGCCGACGTCTTCTCGAACGACGCCCTGGTCGGCTTCAGCTTTCTGACGCACCCATTCATCGCCTAACCCTGTAGTCACCTCAAAGCCAAGTGCCTCGAGCTCCTTTGCCAGCAAGGCCGACGTGTCGTTTTCCATGAGCGACAATTCGGGATTGGCGTGCAGATGCTTGTAAAGATCAACCAGATCCGCTCCGGTCGAAATCTCCTGCGCGAATGCAGGCGCGCCCAGCGCTGCCATCATCGCTGTTCCGGCCAGACCGGCCTTCCAGAATTTTTTCATGCGCGCGACTCCTCAGTTATGCAAAAGAACATTTCCCCCGCACTGGACCATGAGCCTGAGGACGCATCAAGTTGTTCTTGGCTGTAGCGCTAGCTCGGCTCTATGGCATCAACTCTAAATCCCTCGCGCAGAGCGTTTAGAGTTGCGACTGGCGTCAGCCGACCCACCATCCCATCCATAACGCGAGGTGGCCCATATCCGGCGAAGCTCCAACGGCGTGCCAGCCCGGACCATTTCACGAAAGGTTTTCCGTCGCGGTCGAACATCGCTCCATCAGGAAGTTGAGCAAAGGACACGCATTCAGGTTCGGTCTGACGGCGCAGCCGCGCCTGTATCTCTCCCGCGATTAGACGGTCGATTTCTGCAACTCGGCTGCCAGCCGCGATCTGGCCTGACGCCTCAAGCGCCTGTTTGAACGCACGAGCCTTCTCTCTCTGACACTCGAAACACGGCCGATGGCCCGCTGCCAGAGCTGTGGCCTCATCCAGAAAGAACAGCTCAGTATAGCGTCCGGGCTGCATGATGGCGCGCTGTCGCTCTTTGAATTCCAGAAGGCAATAAATCCATTGCCTGCTTGCCCAGCGGGTTGGTTTCAGGGACCGGTCTGCTCGATGGAAGCATCCGCCACGATTTCCCATATACCGCCCGCGTTCTGAGCGCGCGTGAATGATGCCATAAGGATCGACACGGTTTTGAAAGGCCATGCTCGACTCTCTTCACTCTGGATCGACAACACAATCTGAAAATTGCGCCTTGCGCATAGGTCGCACACATGCGACATCTGTCGCACGTTTTGCAAAGATGAGTCTTATTGATGAGCCGACCCACGGACACTGAACTCTGCCTGTTACGACAGGTCTGGGCAAACAAACGACTGAGCGCGCGTGAAATCCACGATCAAACAGTCCATGAAACACGCTGGTCCTACTCCTCCACACGAAAAACGCTGGATCGCATGGTGGAGAAAGGTCTTCTACGTGTGGAAGCGGTTCACGGCATGAAGACCTTCCTTGCGGCACAGGGAAAACTGCAGACTATGGCCAGCCTGATCAGCGATTTCTCGCGGAATATTCTTGGCTCAGACAAACCGATTCCAGCTGCCGCATTTTCAGGCAGCACGCTCCTCAACGACGACGAAATTGCTGAACTCGAAGCGCTCCTTGAGTCTCTGCAAGAGACCGAAGCAAAGACGGGACGCCAAAATGACTGACAGTTTCATCCAGCTCGCTTTGCTCCCCTTTGTCTGGAGCGTGGTCGTCTGGGTCATTCGCCACCGCGTCATGACCATTCAGCCAGATGACGTCATCGATAAGGCGTGCCTGTCGGCCATGATCCTGGCGCCAATTCTGGGAATTTTGTCTTTCGCCGTGCCGACGGCTGTTCCCGAGGTCGTGTTACCTTTGCCTGAGTGGGTTCATACAGGCGGCACCCAACCATCAGTGAGTGCATTGCCCGCGGCAAGCATCTCAGCCCTCTCCCTTTTGGATTGGGCACTCGCCTGCCTGACGGTCATTTACTTTTCGGGGCTTGGATGGTCCATATTTCGCTTCGCAACGGGCCTCAGAACACTCTGCATCATTGACAGAACAGCTGAGCCGAACCCGGCCCTTGGGATTTACGTTACGAGCTCATCGATTTCCGCAATCGCCTCACCCAGCGGAAAGATAATCTTCTCACGCGCCCTTCTCTCATCGCTCACGCTTGAACAGCGTCAGTTGATCCGAAACCACGAGGCTGCCCACCTTAAACGGCGTGACCCGGCGTGGTTTCTCCTGCTCGCGGTCATTGATTGTCTGTTCTGGTTCAACCCCTTCGTCCGTCTTCAGACAGAAACATGTCGCAATGCCGCTGAACGCGCTTGCGATGATGCCACCCTGAAAGCGGCCCCGCAGATGCGCAGTACCTACGCAAATTCACTGATGTCGGTGCTGAAGCATACCGCCGGAAACGCACTGCACTGCGTCCCGGCGGCGTTCTCAAGACCCAGTAAAGGAGATTACCGAATGAGAATGACGCAGATTATGCGACCATCGCGGCCCGTCCGCAAGTCTGTAAGATTGACGCTGGTCACAGCGCTCGGCCTGCTGCTCATGCCTGTGGGAGCTGTTCAGATCGCCATGGCTCAGAGCAATGTGCTGGCATCAGACTTTGAATTCACAAACTGGCCGGTGAAGGGCAAGCTCTCTTCGAAATATGGGCCCCGCATCCATCCCATTTCAAAAGAACAGAAGTTCCATCAGGGAATGGATTTCGCAGCAGCCACAGGCACGCCGGTCATAGCGCCTGTCGCTGGTAAAGTGGTTCGCGCTGAGTTTAATGAGGGCTATGGCAATGTCGTGGATCTGGACCATGGCAACGGCATGACGTCACGCTATTCACAGCTTCAGACGTACAGCGTCGCGGTCGGGCAAACCATTGCTTCAGGGGACAAAATTGGCGAAGTCGGAGCAACAGGCCGCTATGCCACCGGCCCTCACCTGCACTTTGAAGTGATGGAAAACGGGAAGCATCAGGACCCCGCCACATATTTCAAAGGCAAAGGCTAAGAGAAGAGCGGCGCGGACCGGGCTAACCGGTCCGCCCAACTATGACTGGCTCTCGCCGCCAAACTTCTCAGTCCACTCAGCAACCTGAGAGTCCTCAATCTTCGAGAACAGCACATCAGGCGGCGAGATTTTCATGCCATGCGGCAGAGCATCCATCAGTCCTGCATCGTCGGCATCAGGAAACTTCCGATTTTCTTCTGGGATGCCCAGCGCATCGAGAATCTGTTTGGCTGCATTCGGAATAAGTGGCTGAGCGATAATGCCAAAGACCGCAGCCAAATTGAGGCCGGTCCGCACGCCAACAGCCGCTGCATCCACATCGGTCTTGTACTTTACCCAGGGCTCGGCCTTTGTCAGATACTCGTTGCCAGCCGCCCAGAGCGCGCGTGTTTCCGACGCCGCCTTGCGGAACTCCATCGCCTCATAATTGGCGATGATACTCGCGAGCCGCGTCTTCAGCTCATCCGCCATCCAGGCTTCAGCCTCGCCAGGCGTTCCAGTGGAAGGCACTTCACCATCAAACTTGGACGCAGTGTATTTCGTGATCCGGTTGACGAAGTTACCAAGCACATTCGCCAGATCTGAGTTCACAGAAGCCTGGAAGCCTTCCCAGGTGAAAGCCGCATCGGACCCTTCCGGCGCATTCGCCATCAGATACCAACGCCAGTAATCCGCAGGCAGGAGCTCCAGCGCCTGATCCATGAAGACCCCGCGATTATTCGAGGTCGAGAACTTGCCGCCATACCAGGTCACCCAGTTAAAGGCTTTCAGCCGGTCGACCAGCTTCCATGGCTCCTGAGAACCGATCAGCGTCACGGGAAAGCTCACCGTATGGAAGGCGACGTTATCTTTACCCATGAACTGAACATAGGTCACATCATCTGCGCCTTTGTCTGTGCGCCACCAGCTCTCCCAGTCGTCCGCCTCACCCTTGGATTCAGCCCACTCCTGCGTCGCAGCGATGTATTCGACAGGTGCATCGAACCAGACATAAAAGACCTTATTTTCAAAGCCTTCCCGTACCGTGCCGTTATAGGCCACAGGAATACCCCAGGAGAGGTCGCGCGTGATCGCACGATCCTGCAAACCTTCATCGAGCCATTTCAGAGCAATGGATTTTGCCAGCGCTGGCCACTGATCTGATTTTTCGACCCAGGCACGGATATCCTCCTGCATTTTAGATTGCAGCAGGTAAAGGTGCGCCGTCTCGCGTAGTTCAATCGCTGTGGAACCGGTCTCAGCCGAATACGGATTGATCAGATCAACCGGGTCGAGCAACCGGCCGCAATTGTCACACTGGTCGCCACGCGCTTTTTCAAATCCACAATGCGGGCATGTTCCCTCAACGTAACGGTCTGGAAGGAAACGCCCGTCTTCAACGGCATAGACCTGCTTGGTCACACGCTCTTCGATCAGGCCGCGTTCTTCCAGCACATGCGCGAAATGCTGGGTCAGTTCGGCATTCTGTGGGCTCGAAGACCGACCGAAATGATCATAGGAAAGCGAAAACCCTTCGCCAGCCGCTTTTTGGATCTCGTGCTGCTCATCCACATAAGCCCGAACATCCATACCCGTTTTCTGGGCGGCCAGTTCCGCCGGCGTGCCATGCTCATCCGTCGCGCAGATATAAAGCACGTCGTGACCACGCAGCCGCTGAAAGCGCGCATATACATCCGCAGGCAGCATGGAGCCCGCAAGGTTTCCAAGGTGTTTGATGCCATTAATGTAAGGCAGTGCAGATGTGATCAGAATACGCGCCATGGTGCTCGCCGGTCGTGTGAATTTGAAGAAGGCGGCAAGAGGTCCGCCAGAAGCGACCTCTTTAACGTGCGCCTTGGCAGCTGGAAATGACTAATCGGCAGAAATTCCCTATACAGCTCGCCTGGCCGATCTTCTGTGAAAACAAACGACCCGCACTCAATCAGGCTGTGGGCTGAACCGGTACGATCCGCAAATCGGCCTTACGGCGCATGACAGCTCGCACACCATCTTCAAGCAGCGCGCCTTCATCACCCTTTGCAGTGATGTTGATCTGGTTCGCTGTAACATTGTTGTTCAGAAGGTATTCCAGAGCTGCTTCTGCGCGAAGCTCCGAGATCCGGTAATTTGCCGAGGACTGCCCAGTCGCATCCGCATAACCCGTCACGTCGATTTGCGCGAGCTCGCATTGCTGCACGCGTCCGACAGCGTTCCGCAGCAGGTCTTCTGCAAAGTCGTTGAGCTCAGTCTGACCCGGCGCAAAGTAAACAGACACTTCGACAGGCTGGCAGGCCGCAGCCTTTTCCCGTTCAATCGCATTCTCGGCAAGGCTGTGAGCCCCGAAAGAGGCAAGCCCCACAACGCCGGCTGCGGCTAAGAGTCTGAATCGCTGATGCACCTGGTCCTCCTGTTCCACCCATACTAACACAATTGAACGCAAGTCGTGAAAGTTCCGAGACCGAATAATGGCAAATCACGGCATTTGCCTGATTTTGTCATGACAGCCGCCTCGGAAAGCTTCTTCTGAAAAGGTTTGCAAAAACGTGAAATTCCGCCTTGCCACAGCGGGAGAACTTACGCTATGACGCGCGCTCTTTCAGAGTGCCGGCTTAGCTCAGTTGGTAGAGCAGTTGATTTGTAATCATCAGGTCGCGGGTTCGACTCCTGCAGCCGGCACCACTCTTTCCCGCCGTAGTCCCACAAAAAAAACGCTCATAAGCGTGCTCTGGGCCCTGTCACAGGCGGTTCTGATCTCACTGCAGATGGCCGCCGAAAACCGCTAGAGAAGCATCTCTTCCGAATGTGTGCGTAGAATCACCTGATGTAGCGCTTTCTCCACGGCCGAGGTTGTGAACGGCTTCACAAGGAAGTGGTTCGCGCCCTCATTAATGGCGAGCTTCACATCTTTCACTGTGTTGCTGGACGTCAGAAAAATAACCGGACAGTCACAGTCAACCATGGTTTTACCGCCGCGGATTCGTTTTAAAAGATCCATGCCGCTCACCGGCTTCATCCGCCAGTCGGTGATCACGATGGTCGCATTGAAGCGTTCCAGAACTTGCAGCGCTTCTTGACCATTCACGGCCGTTTCAACAGAACGTACACCAAGATTCGTCAGGATTTCGCGCATCAGCATGCGAATAGTCATATCGTCATCCGCAAACACGATTCTCTGCGCACTGAATGAACTGGGCAGGATCGCGCGGGATGGCTTGGGGTCTTCGGCGGATATCTGCTGAACCTGACTTTGCTGTACAGCGCGAAGCAAACCCGAATTCTGTGGGGTAACGTAACCTTTCAGACGCGCAACAGCCTGCAGTCGATTGGCGACTTCAAGGATATCCTTCAGACCCGCTTCTGGTCCACGTTCAATCAGGCCAAGTAAAAGAAATTCGACATTCCCAAGCTCGTTGCCGAGAAATGGGAAACCCATGCAATGGGCCGCGCCTGCCATGCGGTGGACCTCATGATGGAACTCTTTTACAGTACTCTCGCGCCGTGACTCGTCTGTCGAGCAGACTTCCAGCAAACTCGCCAGGCCAGAAATTTCCGAAGGCAATTGCTGGCAATAACGCGTCACAATTTCGCGCGTACTGTCTGCTGGATTGGTCAAATACCGCCTCCTTCTCGGCGCCTGTCAGAAGTCGCTTTACGCCGGACAAGCATCAGATACGGAAGCGCGCGCGCTCCAAACTGATCTGAGCTGGTCTGCCAGCATCAGGGCATCGAATGGCTTAACAATGACTGTAAGCGCACCCAAGTCCACATATCGCTTCTGCTCCTGAACTTGCGCCTTCGCGGTCATGAAGATGACAGGGGTCATCTCAAAACCTGAAAGGTTCCGGATTTTGTCGAGCGTTTGCGGTCCGTCCATATCTGGTAACATCACGTCAAAGAGCAGAAGATCAGGCTGAAAGGACTCAATCTGGCTGATCGCGTCGGCACCTGTCTCGCAATGAATGACATTAAGACCACCGATATCGCGCATGGCAATCATGGCGACTTCGGAAATGTGAGGATCATCTTCCAGATAGAGAACTTTATTGAGAGGGCGGCTCATTGGTCTGAACTCCGGTTTTTCGTTGAGGTTGTCATGAGGCGATGGCCTGCGGCACTATGTCTGCTATTGGCAGATCAAAATAGAAGGTCGTACCCTTCCCTTCTTCAGTCTCAAAACCAACTGTGCCGCCAAAGGCTTCTATGATTGATTTCGTGATATTCAGCCCCAGGCCGCTGCCTGCGGTGTTCTTACGGGTCGAAGATCCATCGGCTTGAGCAAACCTCTCGAAAATGCGGGACCGGAACGCCGCCGGAATACCGGGCCCGCGGTCACTCACAGAAATCCGGATCCTGCCATTTTCGAGCCGCTGCGTGAGAATGGTTACAGCTGCGCCTTCCGGGGAGAACTTTGCTGCATTGGACAGAAGATTGACGACCGCCTGGTTGAAACGGCTTGGGTCCAGATTAACCTGGACATCGTCAATCTCATGCTGAACATCGAAACGAACCTTGTATCGCTCAGCAAGCCCCTCATGCCGGGTAATGATGTCATCGACGACATCCGTGAGATGAACGGTCTCGAACCGATAATCCATTTTGCCGGCTGCAATCTTCTCAATGTCGAGAATATCGTTTACGAGCGAAGTCAGACGTCCACAGCCATCATGTGCCAGCCGAAGAAGCCTGTCACCTTTCTCATCCAGTTTTCCGGCACTCATATGCCTAAGGAGGTCAAGCGAGCCAAAAATGGACGTCAGAGGCGTGCGTAACTCATGGTTCACCGTCGAGACGAATTCATCTTTCATCGTCTCCATCTGTTTACGCTCAGTAATATCGCGCATCACGCCAGTAAAGAGCTTGCGTCCATCCAGTTGAAGCTCGCTTATGGCGACTTCCAGCGTAAAGACTTCGCCATTCTTACGGAGACCCTCATGCTGCAGTGTCTGCCCCAGGAGTGAAGAACTTGATGATTTAACCAGTGCCTGATGAGATTTTGCGAGCAGATCTCGTGCATGCGCAGGGATCAGACGGGAGACGTGCGAGCCAATCAGCTCATCAACCGTGTAGCCGAACATTCTGGCCATAGCGGGATTGCAATTATCGATGATACCGGCGGTATCTATCGTACAAACCCCATCTACGATCGTCTCAAGCAGAGAACGGTTTTTATTTTCGCTGGCTTTCAGCTTCATTTCGGAACGGACCTTCTCGGTCACATCCTGGATGACCCCGAAAACGATCGTTCTTTCTGGGTCGCCGTCCAAAGAAATAGGCTCTCCGCGGGATACCACATGTCGGATCTCGCCCGTTTTTCTGACAAGTCTCAACTGAAACTCAAATGGCGTCCCATGATTGATCGCAGCGTCGACATAATCTGAAACGAGCTGACGGTCTTCTTCATGATAAAATTCAATCGCCTCTTCCAATGGAGGAAGTCCATCTTCAGGATCGAGGCCATGGATCTCGAAGATACCTTTGGACCATCGCATCTCCCCCGTACTCGCCGTTAAACTCCAATGCCCCATATTTGCGACAGTCTCAGCCATCTCGAGGCGACGGTTCCGGTCTTCTATCTGAAGTTCTTTGCGTTTCCGGTCAGTGATATCTTGCTGGACACCTGTAATCTGAACAATGCGGCCTTCGGTATCGCGTTCAGAGACAACCGCCCTGGATAATACCCAGACCCAGTGTCCGTCTTTATGTTTCATCCGAAATTCTTGTTCGAATACGTCGCAATTGTTCTTGATGAATGCTGCCATAGCTTGAGCCACACGGTCGCGCTGTTCCGGGTCGACCAGATTGTTCCAGTTCGAATGGTCCGAGCTCATCTGGTCGCGCGTCAGCCCGACAAGAGAAGCCGACCGATCACAGAAATCGACTTTGCCCGTTGGAAGGTGCCATAACCAAAAACCAAGTTGGCCAGTGTCGAGAGCCAGCTCCAGGGTATTCTTCTGTCGCTCAATCTCACGTTCGTGGCGCTTCCTCTCGCTCAGGTCACGTAAACTTCCGCTGAAATACACTTTTCCGTTCTGACGAAATTCACCGATCGTGAGTTCGAGGGGAAATTCCTCTCCGGATTTCTTTCGACCACAAACCTCTCGACTCGTTCCTACAGCACCAGACTCTACAGAAAACTGGCCTGCATTCTGACGCTCGTCCGACCAGGCCGCGTCATTCTCAGAGATCAGAGCTGTGACATTCTTACCGATCACTTCATGGGCCTGATATCCGAACATGCGCTCACATGCCGGATTGAACGTTTCAACAGTGCCTTCGCGATTAATGACGATGAGGCCATCGACCGAATGGCGAACAATGTCATTAGTGCGTGTTCGACTGTCTTCCAACTGTTTCACAAGATCACTGAATGCCTTGGAAAGATTCCCAATCTCGCCACCAGATTGGTTTGGCAGATCAAGTCTCTGCTCATGACCGGAAGCCCGGTAGCGGGAAATACTTTCCGTCATTTCTCGCAAGGGTTCAGTCATCCGCGTTGCGAAAAAGGCGACAAGGCCAGTTCCAATGCCAAGCATGAGCAGAACAAAAGCCGCACCGTCTGACAGTGATGTTGAGAACGCTGACATCATCGGCAGACGCGGGCTGGTAACAACGGCATCTAATTTCAGGCCTTGTGCCAGACCTGTGTTCACCAGCGGATAAGGCGCTACGAAGTCACCTTCAGAATGCTCACCCCCACTCAATTGGCGAACGAATTCTATGTTCTCAGGATCCAGCGTTTCGGACAGAACAAACTCACCTGACCGTCGTTTCGGGTTGTATAGATAAAAATTACTGTAATTATCGATTATGTAAGTTGTATGAGGCGGCCTCGCCTCGCGGACAATTCCATTGAGAAACACTTCCGCATTGATGTTAATAACCACAATCCCGTAGGGCTCACCAATCTCATCGGCGACCGGCACGACGACCCGAATTATTGGCGCCTTTGAGACGTCAACCTTACCGAACTCCCGGTTTAGCGAGACAGGAAAAACCGTGGTCCGCCCTGGCTGAAGCGATTTCCCAGCGACCATGTAGGGCTCATCGCCTTTGGCCTGGAGCCGCACTGGTGGAACAATCGAAATGTCTGAGCCGACGCGATCCACGCGAACCAGCTCACGTCCGTCATCTTCAAAGCCGATGAACCGCAATTGGTCGTAGTCACCGCGTACGCGCATCATGGAGGAAAAAATCGACTCTAGACGACGACGCCAGATTTCATTGGTCGATCCGTCCAGAGGATCTATCCCGTTATTCCGTTCTGACCTGATGATTCCCTGGATCGGAGGCGTCGACGCAGCCAGTCGAGCGTCAGCGGCTACGGTCTCCAGCGCGCCCTCCAGTTTGAGAGCGATTTTTTGAACTTCGCTTGCCAATTGCTCTTCAGCACGGGTTTCGGCGAGCTCTTTCGCCTTCACTTCATTCAGCCAGAGCACAGATGATGCTGCCAGCAGGGAAAAGCCGATAGTTAGCAAGACAATGCGAAATCTAAGCGAAGAGAGAACTGGCAGCTTTTGTTTCATTGGCAGATATCCGAAAGCAATTTGCCAAATAAATATGCCTCATAAATCTTAACGAAGGCCTCCAGAGTATTAACAGATGACTACCTGAAATATTTTGTTAACCGAAGACGCCCCTAAAACTGAATTAAGTTTCCCAATTTGTTTACACTCCGGTCCGGATAATCCCAAAACACTTGATACGGGTGTCTAAAGGAATGGTGTGATGACTACACAACTGCAAGATTCACTTGAAGCTACGATAATGCGCTACTGCGAGGCATTTCCTATACAAATCCGCAGCCTGCTGAGGTTTCTCCTCGAATCAGAACGCAATCGTGACTTGCAAACTGCGATACGGGATACACGCGCAGAACTTCACCGTATGGCAGGCGCCGCTCACTGCCTTGGCTACCGGCAGGTGGGACTGAAAATCGGCAAGCTAGAAAAGCGTCTCAACGACCTTTCGGGCAAAAACCGGGACGTTATTGAACGACAACTCGCGCCAATCATAGGTAAACTCGAAGATCTGCTCGAGCTTCAGAGCGGTCTCGTGCCAGAGAATTCAAGGTTATTGATGCATCTGGTTGCTGATCCTACTGAGACAGCCAATCAAACGGATCGTTTACTCGACTTGGCAAGAGAAGAAGCGCGCACGCGAATGATGAGCAAGGAGCGCATTCTTATCGCTGAAGATGATCCGTATATCCGCGATATGATGAGATCCACTCTGCGCGAGATGGGAGTCGAATCCCTGCGCGTGGCGGCGTCCGGGTTTGAAGTCCTCAAAATTATCAACGAATATCAGCCGACATTCATCATTTCAGATTGGGAAATGGAGCCGGTCAGCGGTCTTGAACTTCTTCGTTGCATCCGACGTGGCGGCACTGATCTGCCGAACGACACGCCCGTAGTATTTTTTACCACGCACAAAGACCGCCCAAGCGCGACACTCGCCGGTCGAAACGGTGTCAACAAACTCATCGGAAAACCGGTTCTTCCAGAAACACTTAGAGACGCAGTGCTAAGTGTCGTGGAACGGCGATTCTATCTGACTAAGCACGGAAAACACGCAGCCTAGCCAACTACCATCGGAGGAACAAATGTATCAGGATCCTGGCGCACTAGAGATCATTATTACAAGATACTGCGAGTCGATCGCCAATCAGCTCAGGGTGCTCCACGACCTTTTGAAATATCGCCACTCCACGCAGACTCCACCGCGTGATGTGGCAACAAACCTGCATTCTGAAGCGCACCGCATGAGTGGCGCTGCCCATTGCATGGGGTTCAGGGAACTCGGCAACAGGCTGGCACGGATTGAGCGCAAGCTTAAGAAGACCTTGTCAAAACGCCAGTCCGATATCGAAGAGACGCTGAAAGACATTGAGTTCAGGCTTGGGGAAGTCTTTGAACTTCTCAAAGATATCCGTCCGGAAAACTCGCGCGTACTTCAGCTTCTCCAGACAGCGCGGAACTCCCGTGATGAAAACAGTACAGCTGCACCGACGTTTTCAGAAGCCGCACAACTCCTTCATCTTCGGATGCTGGTCGCGGATGACGATGTGTTCGTTCGTGATCTGCTCACCTCAACGCTCGAAAGCATGGGTATCCGCAAAATTCACGCTGTCGCCTCTGGCCTCGAAGTACTGCATGCCATCAATGAATTCAGGCCAGACATCATCGTCACCGATTGGAAGATGGATCCGATTTCTGGATTTGAACTTCTCCAATGTATCAGAAGCGGCGCCTCTCCCATCCGTTCTGACACACCATTGATCTTTTTTACCGGCGAAGAAGACCGAAGCTTTCAGCAAATGGCTTTGTCGAATGGCGCAGACCGGTTTCTCAGGAAGCCAGTGTCGCCAGATATCTTACGCTCAAGCATAATCAATATTCTGAATGGTGGCTTTTCCCGTAAAACTGCCTGATCGACGTCAGGTGCTTACAAAGCGCAGCTTACCCAGCAGAAAATAGAGCGAGCGGCCGCCGCTTTCCTGATGACCGGGAAGATTGGACATGTCTTCAAATGTCAGCACATGCGTGGTTTCATCTTCAAAAATACCAGGGTTGTCGATCGATATGTCGAATTCCGCCTGATCACCATCAATCTCGCATGTCCCGAGCATGAAACCATTTATCAGGATTTTGATTGATCTTGTTTCACCAGCCACACAGCTCAGGTTCAACTTGAGGCTTTTCGGAAGATTGCTTCGATTTTTGAGCTGGAATGATAAGCTTGCTGAACGTTGGACGGCCCAGATCACTTCTCCTTCAGGATAACTCCACCCCTCAACAAGGTCATAGCTTGGCTGTGAGGGTATTAAGTCCTGATCTAGAGGCAGGTGCGTTCTATTCGATACCCTGTGCACTTGATCAGAGCTGCGAGATGGATTCTGAGGCCCATACACGCGGGCCCTGACATATTGAGTATCAGATTGCCAGATCACAACTCCTGCAGGCTCTTCCAACTGATCGCTGAGCTTCACGTCACGAACGAGAATGCCCAATTGGCGAGGGTCACCTTCTGGCTGGAAGGTTTGTCGGCTCTCAAAACTGAGAGAATTCACACCACCTGCTCTGATGAGCTTCGCGCAGTCAGTGATCACAATGTCCCGCGCGTCCGCCCAGAGTGGGCCAGCATAGACTTCCATGCCGTTGAGCCGGATTACGAACATGCCTTCATCGCCCGAAAGCTGAGGCACCGTGGAAAGCGTCAGCTTCAGACTCTCTGCCACATTCTCTGTTTGAAAGCGAATTTCAGCCAGCTCTTTAACAGACCAGATTACGCCAGGATCCTCAGGGCCCGCCCATCCCAATTTGAACGCCGTCAAGGCACCCGTTTTGATAGGAAACAGCGTATTGATCCCGGGATATTGGGAAGTCTTTTCGGTAGAGCTTCGAGAGTGATCCTTCTCTTTTGCCAAATCACCAGTCGAGCGGAGAAACGTTCCACTCGTGTCGTAAACCTGTGAGATCAGATCGGCTGAATCAGATTTCATCTCAAGAACGACTTCGCCCGAAACGTCAGGCATATCCGTTACCTGCACGCTCTTCAGCATGACTGCTATATCCCTCGGATCGCCCTCTGGGCGATAAGTGCGACGAGTTCGAATTCGCAAATGATTATACGCTGTGGTCTTCAGAAGCGCACTCACGCCGCGCACAACCACATCAACTGGCGTTTCAATCAATGGCCCCGCATAAATTACCGTACCGTTCAGACTGATTTCGAACATGTCTTCGTTCGCGGCGAGAGCGCTGATCGTCGCAAGCTTCAACACAAAGCTATCATGCGAGCTCTTGAGTCGAAATTTCACGTCAGCAATCGCTGAGTCCGTCCAGATGACATCAGACGTCTCCGGCCCCGACCAGCCAAATACGAACGAGCTTCGGCTAGCTTGGTTGAGCGGAAAGATGTCCTCTAGATAAAGAAAACCCTCTTCCGGCTCCTTCAGTTGGTGTCCCTCGACCCATTCGCTGTCCCGGGCATCAGCGCCAATCCTTCGTTCCAGCACTTTGTCCGGAGCAAGGACCTCAAACGCCTTGAGTTGGATATTCCCTTTATCTTGGGACTCAATCTCCAGTGTATGCAGACTCCGAAGTATGGTTGCTTCTTCTGGCAAGGGCATTTCGACGACACGCCAGTCATCCGCGAGCTGACCTTCGAATACGTTATGCCCATCAAATCGAATTGTGGTCTTGCGGGAGGTTGCTTGCTCATTGCTTCTCGCCCAAAGCCTCAAGGCCAAATCCGGCGCAAGTGGCAGGCTCAGTGAGAGGCTTGCCGTCTTCGCATCTGCGGTCAGATAATCCTTGCGGGCACTGGACCAGCCGTCGCCCAGAATACCACGGATCCAGGGGCCGCTTGCGCCGATCATGCGATTGAACGGCAATTGATCCTTTGGGGTATAACTCAAATATGACCTCGGCGCGAAAACGCGCTCGTCTTCAAATACGCTCGGCGTCCAGCGATCCGCGTCGATCTCCGCTAGAGTTTCAGAGAGCTTCGTCTGCAGCCGTGAAACTCGTTCGGGAAGGTCATCGGGTATTCTTGGCATCCCCTCACCGGCTGAACGTTCCAGACGCGCAGACAGCTCATCAAACCCGGCATCTTTCAGAGCCTCAAACGGTATCTCAATGTCCGAAGCCACTATCGCCCTAAAAACCGTATTCTCAATCTCGGCGAACTCCGAACTGGTCAGACCCAGCGTTTCGGGATCATAGCGCGGCACATCAGCGTCAGAGAGATCGAGCTCGATATTTGCTTTCATGAACCGAAACTCTGTCTCAAGCTGGTAGAGACGGTCGTCGCGAAGACGCTCCATATCAACGATCAGATCGGCGTTGCAGACGGCCTGGAACAGGGAAACCAGCCAGACATAATAAAACGCCGTGTAGATGTCTTCGAGCGCATAATAGTCATACAGCCCATCATAAAGCTGATGCATGTTTTTGGTATTGGGCGTGCCGATCAGAGGTATCAGCTTTGCCAGCGGCGCAAACAAAGGCTTCTCAGCGTTTTTTCCGGCAATCATCAACGTATTGCGCAGAAAGCCCATACGTCCATTTACACGAAAGCCGGCATAGGAGGCCCACTGCTCGCGCGCAGACCGATGAAGGTAGATATGGCAGGCGTCGGGATAAGTCTCCGCGAACCAGGCCTGCCTCAGAGATGATCGATTGAATTGCAGCACGGCTGCATTCTCGCCAGCATCGGTGATAAGCTCATCAATATAGCTTTTCAGTGCGGATGGATCGAAAGGCGGGGCAAACTCGTCATATGCGAACCGCGCATCATAATGGCTCAGCTCACCGCTTTCATCTTTATCGAGGAGCGTTTCAAACTCGCGAAACGCCCAGTCGTCTTCGTCCTGAGCGTGATAGCGCGAGAGCCTGTGACGGTCCTTCATTTGCTCCAGGCCGTCTTTGCGAAGCATGTGGAGGTCTTCATGCAAAGGTTCGTAATATGCCTTCACATTATGAAGGGCTCTGATTTTCCGCCAGATATACGTCGAACCGGCGCGGAATAGCGAATGGATCATCACCGTCTTTTCCAGCGCAGGCTTATTTCGACCGGCTTCAAACTTGCGAAACAAACTCGGTCCAAAGTTCATTGTCAGCAGCTTGCGGTCTTCAGCGAGCGTGAGACGTGTTAACAGACCTGACCGCGCCTCAAGATCATCCAGTATGTTGAGCGCCTCAGAAGCGTTGTGCTCGACATAATCGAGCAACCGGTCATCCTTGCTCGGCACATCATCGCCGACATGAAATGTGAGATGCTCACTGGTTTCCAAATGAAACGAACGCGAAAAGGCGAGCAGATTCCAGAGCAAAACCCGACCGATCAGATGAACGCCGACGCAGATGTGTCCAAGATTGAATTTCTCAAAATGGTCCCTTCGAATAACGAAACAATCATAACCTGGATGATCCTTGCCATAGTCCGCTAACGCAGCACCGATGACATCTACAGAGGCATGCGCTTTTGAGATCGTCCGCCGATTAATGACGATAGCATCGTGACCGGCTTGAATGAGCTCAGCGACGCGTGTGTAGAATTGCGGGGTCAGACCGATATCTGCGTTTGTGAAAACCACATACTCAGCATCGGTGTGCTTGAAGCCCGTAGCGATCAGATCATAGACGAGTGGTAACTTTCGAGGGACACGAAACTGTCCGACATCAAGCACACTCCGGTGGAGATCCATTATCGGTTTGAAATCGCCGGCAGGCAGCGCGCTCTGATCTTCGGGATAACTGACTGCAAGTAAATCGACCTCAACGTCAGCCGATGCAGCCAGCTTCGCACGGCGCATCGACTCGAATGTCAGCGGTTGCGCGAGATACAAATCTGATGTCGGCGGCAGGTCTACCGGATTTATGACATGCGCCAGAGAAAAATCGGCGCGTTCATGAGTAATATCTTTTGCCCGAATGTAATTCTCAGCATCAGGCGATCCGATCAGCGATGTATGTTTTGTGAGAAATTCACCAAGATCTCCACCATCTCGCTTCCGTACGACGAGCTCGTCACTGAAGACGGCTTTCAGATTGCGGTCGAGATTGTACTGATACTCTGTGAAGATTGCCCGAGAGACATTGGCCAGTTTGGTAAGCGAACTGAACTGGCTCTTGTAAACCTCTTCAATCAGGTCGGCGATCGCTGCCGCGTCTTGTCCCGAATGAAACGGCACCTGTGCAGTCAGGCCATCAAAACCAGTCTTCGTCGACACAAGCGGGAGCCCTCGACTCATGGCCTCAATGGTTTTGATCTTCAGCCCGGTGCCTTTCAGTGTCGGATTGAGGATCAGATCCATCTCGTTGTAAAACTCATCAAGGTCTTCAACAAAACCCTGTTTGACGAGCTTGGGATGCGAAATCTTCAGACCTTCAGTGACGTTTCCGCACACATGAACTCTTACGTCGGCATTCAGAGCATCCAGCCGTTCAAGGACTGCTGGTACGACTCTCTCTACGCCATGAATGTTGAATTTGTTGTGGGCAGCGATGATGCCGATCTTAGAAAGACCATCAAATCGGCGTTCAGCAAATCTCGCTTTTTCGATATGACCAATGACAACGACATCACTTCCCGACCGCCTGAAATAGTTAGCTTCATTGTCCTGAATGGACAAAACCACATCGGCTCGCGCCAGGCCTCTCAGCTCGTCCTCTTCAGTCGTATAGAAGAAGCCGGGTTCCATACCCTCTTCTTCGAATAAGTGGCGGCGAGATAGCTTGTCGTGCGCATCGAGAACGACCGGGACCCCATCCGGAACAAAGTCGGCATAGTAAGATTGGAAGACGTACTGGATCAGGACCAAGTCGGGCTTGAGTCGTTCGCAAAGCTCTGTGACACGCTCACCGGATCCCGGTTCAATCCAGTCATCCACACCATAGTCCGCACTCAGGCTCTTTTGCGTGTAATCAATGTCTGACGGAATGACGGTGACCGAATCCCAGTCGCCCTGCATCAGCGTGACAGCGTGTTCCAGATCAGTGGTCTCATGGCACGTATACACATAATCAACCGAGTGACCCTGCTTTTGAAGGTATTTCAAAAGATTATAGATGCGCCGCTTTGCACCGCCGGTCGGCTGATGTGAAGCTATCGGCGAAATCACCATTATTTTCATGAACGGCTATCCTGAGGTGTATTCGCAACAGCGCGCCTCAGAAGACACGCACCTCTACGTTCGATGTCATGTCGAAGACAGTGTCAACACCGGGGAATGAATTGCTGGCGTCAAGCCGATCATCAGGCCGGTCTTTCGACCAGTACGAAGCGACCGGGCTTAATTTGAGCAAAAATGTTCGGATAATTCTGGCAGGGGCACCAGGACTTGAACCCGGGACCCTCGGTTTTGGAGACCGATGCTCTACCAACTGAGCTATACCCCTAAACCAGAGCGGCGTTGCTATGCTGAAATCCACAGAATTGCAAGCCACCGAAGAGCTTCTCCCTGTCAAATTTATCAGATTTTGTGATCCTGCGCCCGCATAATCCTGCATCCATCGATAACTATCGGATGAACTCACCATTCAGTCCTCCCTCAATTGAAGGCGGGCAAACTGAGTCCATGATGAAATACGTCACAACATACGGAGCCGTGTCTGTTGCGCTTGCCACAGCTACGCTCTTCGCCCCTACAGCGCTCTCCGCGCCAGATAGCCAGACGAGCAACACCTACAAAATCGACCATGCATCACGGAATAATAATAACGGTCATGAATACCGGCATGGTCGCAATGAAGATCGGTATCACCGCAGACGCTCACACCACGACCGATGGGGAGCACAGGATCGTCACAAAAGAGGTGATCGTTACGGCAATCACGGCCTGTATCGCTACCATCTCAATCGCCATGAGCGACATTCTGCCATTCGTCTTTGCGAGCGTGCGATAGATCATCGGGTAAGCCGCCGATCGCACAGTCGTTATACCCGCGTCGACTATCTTGGTCAGCCTCGCGTGGCGCGCTCCGCCCGAGCTGGAAAGGCGATCAATGTGCGTGGACCGGCCAGAATTCATAACGGCCGTGGACATACGATTGTTCAGTCCGAATGCACCATCCGTCACGGCCACGTTGTTGATCTCGACCTGCGTCGCGCGTCACGACACCGTGGGTATTCCGGCCAGTCTGGTGTTGGGTTCGGAATTCGTTTTGGTCTGAAGTAACAATCTGATCGTTGGAGAACCGCGCCGCTGGTCAGCCGCGCGGTTTTCTGACCTGTGCTCTTATGATCTCCAGCTGACTTTGAGATCACTCTACTTGCCATTCCGCGTATGCCCGGTATCAGTGTCACAGTTAGTTGATGAGGCTGGGTTATGAAAGACATTCTGGAAGCGCTTGAGAATAAACGCGAACAAGCCCGTATGGGCGGTGGCCAGAAGCGTATTGAACGCCAGCACGAGAAGGGCAAACTCACGGCTCGCGAACGTATCGAGCTGCTTCTTGACGAAGACTCTTTTGAAGAGTGGGACATGTTCGTCGAACATACCAGCACTGACTTCGGCATGGAGAATCAAAAGGTTCCAGGCGACGGTGTCGTCACCGGCTGGGGCACGATCAATGGTCGCCTTGTCTATGTGTTCTCCAAAGACTTCACCGTTTTTGGAGGTTCATTGTCCCGCGCTCACGCCTCAAAAATCACGAAGGTCCAGCGCGCTGCCGTGAAAAATGGCGCCGCGGTCATCGGCCTGTTCGATGCTGGCGGAGCACGCATTCAGGAGGGTGTCGAAAGTCTTGCTGGCTATGCTGATATCTTTCTTGAGAACACACTGGCGTCAGGGGTGATCCCGCAGATCTCAGTCATTATGGGGCCGTGTGCCGGTGGTGATGTCTATTCGCCTGCGATGACGGACTTCATCTTTATGGTGAAAGATACCTCGTATATGTACGTCACGGGTCCGGACGTTGTAAAAACAGTCACCAACGAGACCGTCAGTCACGAAGATCTCGGCGGAGCTAAGATGCACGCCTCAAAATCCGGGGTCGCGGATGGCGCTTTCGACAATGATATCGAAGCACTGACACAAATCCGCCGCCTCGTTGACTTCCTGCCGCTCTCGAACCGGGAACCAGCCCCTGTGCGTCCGAGCTTCGACGACCCGCTTCGCGTTGAGGAATCGCTCGACACACTGGTGCCGGACAACCCAAACAAACCATACGATATGCGGGAACTCATTGAGAAAACCGCCGACGAAGGCGACTTCTTTGAAATCGGCAAGGATTTTGGCACAAATATTCTGACCGGCTTTGGTCGCATAGAAGGCCAGACAGTCGGCTTTGTGGCAAACCAGCCCATGAGCCTCGCGGGCGTTCTGGATATTGATTCCTCGCGCAAAGCTGCACGGTTTGTCCGCTTCTGTGACTGCTTCAATATTCCGATCATTACATTTGTGGATGTTCCGGGCTTTATGCCGGGCACGAAGCAGGAATATGGCGGGTTGATCAAACACGGCGCCAAGCTCCTCTTTGCATATGCTGAAGCCACCGTTCCGAAAGTCACGGTCATCACCCGTAAAGCCTATGGTGGCGCTTACGATGTGATGAGCTCCAAGCACCTGCGCGGCGATGTCAATTATGCCTGGCCGAAAGCCGAAATTGCTGTGATGGGTGCCAAGGGTGCGGTCGAGATTATCTTCCGGGCAGACATAGGAAACGAAGAGAAGATTGCAGAAAAAACAAAGGAATACGAAGACAACTTCGCAAATCCCTTTGTTGCCGCCCGCAAGGGATATATCGACGATATCATTATGCCGCATTCTACGCGGAAACGTATCGCGCGGTCACTTCGTCAGTTGAAGACCAAGAAGGTTACAAACCCTCCGAAGAAACACGACAACATCCCGCTCTAGAGCAAAAACCTGGCTGAGAGCGTAGAAACCCGTGGTTGGTGATAGTGAACCCTACACCACGGGTTTGCAGTGCAGCATTCTTTGTGTATCAGGCAGGCTGATATTCAGGAGACCCAAATGCACAGACTGCTCATCGTCGCGACGCTCAGCCTCGCCCTCGCCGCATGCGGTGGTTCAGAAGAGCCTGCTCCAGCACCGACGCCAGAAGCAGCTGCGCCTACACAGGCTCCTGAACCCGTTGATACGGCTGAGCAGGATGCAGCGATCGCCGACGCCATTGCCGCACTGCCTGCGCCATATAATGAGACCGATTACAAAAACGGCCAGCGTATCTTCAAGCAGTGCGCGACCTGTCACCTCGTGAAAGAAGGCGGTGGTCACCGCGTCGGTCCGAACCTTCATGGTATTTTTGGGAAAACGGCCGGACACCACGATGATTTCAGCTATTCGAAAGCGATGGAAAAAGCTGACTTCACCTGGACACCTGAACAGCTCGACGCCTGGCTTGCGAATCCGAAAGAGTTTCTCCCGGGTAATCGCATGTCCTTCCCTGGCGTTCGCAAACCAAACGATCGTGTTGATGTGATTGGCTTCCTTCTCATCGAAACTGAAAAGTAAAATCGGTTTCAGCTCACAAAAAACTCCGCGTCGAACGGCGCGGAGTTTTTTTATAATTGACAACGGCTGACCCAGAAAAAAACTTAGGCGACGGTCTGGAACCTCCGCCAATAATACATGAAGGCTTCAGCCTCACTCCGGGTCTGGAAAATCACTGTCTTTCGATGAAATTCGCCATCCGGAACCGTTTTGATCATAATGCCGGGCGCATCATCACTCTCGGGGAATTCCACAGCAGTTCCGCAGCGGCTTGCCGCAAACTGATCAACCGCTTCAAACAGTCGGGTCTCAGTTTCCGGCCCATCGAGATCTATACTCACAATTACATCGGTCATTGTCCCCACCCGCCTTCGTTTTGTTTGCAGATAATCTGACAGAGACTTTGTGCGATGCAATAGAATCTATCGCCTTAAATGCGCGGAAGGACAGATGTCTGACCCGAAATGAGGCGGCGTCTGGCGCTTGAATGATCATTTTACAGCGCCAGACCAGTCCCTTCAAGACAGCCTCAGGCCCCCGGCCGGCCAGAATCATCGGCTATTTATTTGACAGACAGACGACTGGTAACGCTTTGAACGGAGCCCTTCGCAAAAGCCGCTGCAAGTCCGGCCGCTGCGATCGCAAATCCTGCTGCTGCGACATAGCAGCCCAAGCAATGCACATTGGAAACAACAACCAGTGAATCAGTTCCGGTGCCGGAAGAGCACAGTGGAATGATTGCCGCCTTTCCAGCCGACGCGCATGTCCGGCCCAGAAGCCCCAGGAAACCAACCGAACCACCTGTTATAATTGAATATTTGGCAAATGTCCCAGTTTGAAAAAACGACATAACGCGTCTCCGGATCTAATTTCTTCCGGCTGGGGTTAACATGATTACCCTATGAATTGTATGGTCAAATAGTCGCATTTTATTTGAGGGCAAAGAATGACAAGCCCTCACCAATACTCGGGTTATTTTCAGAGGGCAAAATGACTGCTTCAACCTTAAAACCTGCCAGATTGGACTTCAGTGTCCTCACGGTGGGTATCTTCGTCGGGATATTCACATTCCTGGCTCTGCTTATCGCAGCCTGGACGCGTGATCCATTTTTCGAAATCCACGGCTGGATTGGCCTGATGCTGGGTGTGATCTCGATTGCAGCTCTGTGTCTTTGGAGTGCCAACACCACTCGGCCTTCGCTTTTCGAGCCAACGGAATACGAAGACACTCTGGTCAAGTTCGGCGTCTGGGCTTCAATGTTCTGGGGCATTGCCGGACTTCTGGTCGGCGTTGTGATCGCATTGCAGCTCACTTTTCCGAACATTCTCTATTTTGAGGATTTTGGCTTCACAAACTTCGGACGTTTGCGACCACTGCACACCTCCGCGGTGATCTTTGCATTTGGCGGCAACGTCCTTCTGGCAACCTCCTTCCACGTTGTGCAACGCACCTGCCGCACGCGTCTTGCAGGCGGTATGTGGCCGTGGTTCGTGTTCTGGGGCTACCAGGCCTTCATCGTTCTGGCCGCGACAGGCTACCTCCTCGGCATCACTCAGTCCAAAGAATATGCAGAACCTGAATGGTATGTAGACCTCTGGCTGACAGTCGTCTGGGTTGCCTATTTGCTGGTTTTCCTCGGCACGATCTGGAAACGGAAAGAACCCCACATTTATGTGGCGAACTGGTTCTATCTTGCCTTCATCGTCACAATCGCGATGCTTCACATCGTCAACAATTTGGCGATCCCGATCAATCCGGTCTCTCCGAAGAGCTACCCGATCTTTGCCGGTGTTCAGGATGCGCTGACTCAATGGTGGTATGGGCACAATGCCGTCGGCTTCTTCCTGACAGCAGGCTTCCTTGCCATCATGTATTACTACATCCCGAAACGCGCAGAGCGCCCGGTCTTCTCTTACCGTCTCTCAATTGTGCACTTCTGGGCGCTGATCTTCATCTACATCTGGGCAGGCCCTCACCACCTGCACTACACCGCCCTTCCACAATGGGCTCAGACTCTCGGCATGACCTTCTCTATCATGCTGTGGATGCCGAGCTGGGGTGGCATGATCAACGGCCTGATGACCCTGTCAGGTGCATGGGACAAGCTCCGGACAGACCCGGTCATCCGTATGATGGTTGTCTCTCTGGCCTTCTACGGCATGTCCACTTTCGAAGGCCCGCTCATGTCTGTGCGTGCGGTGAACTCTCTGTCTCACTACACTGAATGGACCATCGGTCACGTTCACTCTGGTGCGCTTGGCTGGGTCGGCTTCATCTCCTTTGGTGCGCTTTACTGCCTTGGCCAATGGCTCTGGAAGCGTGATCGCCTCTACTCTTCCACCCTCGTGGAATGGCACTTCTGGACAGCCACAATCGGCATCGTGCTCTACATCTGCTCAATGTGGGTAGCGGGTATCATGGAAGGCCTGATGTGGCGTGCCTATAACGAATTCGGTTTCCTCGAATACACATTCGTCGAGACCGTCGAAGCCAAGCACATCTCCTACATCATCCGGTCTCTTGGCGGAATTCTCTACCTCTCCGGTGCCCTGATCATGTTCTACAACCTGATCATGACAGCGCTCGGCAAGGTCCGGAAGGGCGAAGAAGACCACGTCCATGCTCCAACTAATGACGGTCGGCCTGCTGCAGCTACCGCTGTACCAGCTGAATAAGGGGTCATTTCAATGTCTTTGTTCGACAAACACAAAATCTTTGAGAAGCACTCCATGCTTCTCACTGTCGGCATCCTGATCGTGGTGGCCATTGGCGGTATCATCGAGATCGCTCCGCTCTTCTATCTGAAGAACACGATCGAGAAAGTCGATGGTATGCGGCCTTACACTCCGCTCGAACTGGCTGGTCGCAACATCTACATCCGCGAGGGGTGTTATGTCTGCCACTCGCAGATGGTGCGACCACTCCGGGACGAAGTGGAACGCTATGGTCACTACTCTCTCGCGGCAGAGAGCATGTATGATCACCCCTTCCAGTGGGGCTCCAAGCGGACCGGACCGGACCTTGCTCGCGTCGGAGGCAAGTATTCCGATGAATGGCACGTGGATCACCTGACAGACCCACGCTCTGTGGTGCCAGAATCCATCATGCCGCCATACGAGTTCATGGTCGGTCGGAGGCTCGACTTCGCCTCTATCGAAGACGACATGCGCGCACTCCGTGTTGTCGGCGTCCCCTATACGGACGAGATGATCGACAACGCAAAGTTCGATCTTCAGGCCCAGGCCAATCCGGACTTCTACCCGGAAGGCGCGGACTATGATGACGAACTGCGTGATCGCTACGAAGCGGCTGCCGGACGCGAAGATACTGTGAAAGTCCGCGTGTTCGACGGCGACGCCTCAAGCGTCACCGAATTGGATGCACTCATCGCTTACATGCAAGTGCTCGGCACACTGGTCGATTTCTCGACCTATGAAGCCGATGACCTGCAGAACCGGAGGTAACCCATGTCTTATGAGTTTCTGTCCAGCTTCGCGCAGACCTGGGGACTACTCTACTTTGTCCTGATGTTTGCGGCCGCAGTCGCCTACGCGCTCTGGCCTTCCAACAAGAAAGAGTTTCAGCGGGCAGCCCACATGCCGCTGATTGATGAGGAACCGATCAATGAGTGACCATGATAAGGATATCGATGCCGCAACCGGCGTGGAAACCACCGGTCATGAATGGGATGGCATCAAAGAGCTGAACAATCCGCTTCCGCGGTGGTGGCTTTGGATCTTCTACGCCACGATTGCCTGGTCCGTGATCTATATGATCTTCATGCCAGCCATTCCTGCCCTTCCCGGCATGAATGCGACAAACACACCGGGTCTGAGCAACCATTCTGACCGTGAAGTTGTTGCTGAACAGGTGTCAGAGCTCCGCGATGCGCGGACTGCTCAGGGACGCCAGCTGGTGGATGCATCTCTTGATGATATCCTTCGCGATCAGTCACTTCGTCAGTTTGCGGACGCAGCGGGTAGCTCCACCTTTGGTGACAATTGCGCAACGTGCCACGGTGCCGGTGGTCAGGGCTTCCCTGGGTACCCCACACTGGCGGACGACGTCTGGCTGTGGGGCGGATCGCTTCAGGAAATCGAGCACACCATCAAATACGGCATCCGCCAGGATAACGAGGAAACTCGCTTCTCTATGATGCCGGCATTCGGTCGAGACAAGCTTTTGGAAGTTGGCCAGATCCGCGCTGCGGCGCACTATGTCCGCACGCTTTCCGGCCTTGAGGCGCCATCACATGAATCTGAGATGGGCGCTGAAGTCTTCCAGAAGGAATGTTCCACCTGCCATGGCGACGATGGCACCGGAAACGTTGAGGAGGGTGCGCCCAACCTCACCGACTCCGAATGGCTCTATGGCAGCGATTACAACACTGTCTATGAGACCATCTATAGCGCCCGCAACAGTCGTATGCCGGCTTGGGGCGAGCGTTATAACGACGCCACAATCAAGGCCCTCGCCGTTTACGTCTACTCCCTCAGCGGCGGAGATTCCTGAGACCCAAAAGATGGATGACCGGTGTATTGCCGGTCATCCACACCGCGGGCTGATAATCTGCATTGCAGCGCAACAGTCCCACCCCGAATGCACTTTCAGCGAAAGCCAGCTGACATGAACCAGCACAAACCGATCCCTCCCTCAGACGCCGCGCCGCTTTATAAGAAGCGCGAGCCGATCTACCCAAAACTCGTGAGCGGTAAGTTCCGCTCGGCAAAGTTCGGCTTCATGATTTTCGCACTGGCTGTGTATTATATCCTGCCATGGCTACGTTGGGACAGAGGTCCGGACGCACCTGATCAGGCCGTGCTCGCCGATTTCGCTGGCGGCCGCTTTTATTTCTTTTTCATCGAAATCTGGCCGCAGGAAGTCTATTACATTACCGGGCTTCTTATTCTGGCGGCACTGGGTCTTTTCCTTGTGACTTCGCTCTTCGGCCGCGTCTGGTGCGGATACGCCTGCCCCCAAACTGTCTGGACCGACCTTTACATCGCTGTAGAGCGCTTCTTCGAAGGCGATCGCAACCAGCGCATCAAGCTTGATCGCGCACCATGGAGCTTCAACAAGGTCTGGCGCAAAACAGGGAAGCACATTGTCTGGATTTTGATCGCGGCACTTACGGGCGGTGCTCTGGTTTTCTATTTCCACGATGCACCGAGCCTCGTGATGAACTTCTTCACTGGTCACGCGCCTGCAACGGCGTACATCTTTGTCGCGCTACTCACCTTCACGACCTATTCTCTCGCCGGCACCATGCGCGAGCAGGTCTGCACCTATCTCTGCCCATGGCCGCGTATCCAGGCCGCCCTGACCGACGAACACGCCCTTAATGTGACCTATCGCTGGGATCGGGGTGAACCTCGCGGTCCTCACAAGAAAGGTGAAACCTGGGACGGTCGCGGCGACTGCGTGGACTGTAAAGCCTGCGTTACGGCTTGCCCCATGGGTATTGATATCCGCAACGGACCTCAGCTCGAATGCATTCACTGCGCCTTGTGTATCGACGCATGTGACGACATCATGAAAAAGGTCGACCGCCCCACCGGGCTGATCGCCTATGACACAGACACGAATGTCGAGCGTCGTGCGGCCGGCCTTGACTCCCTGCCCTTCAAATTCCTGCGGCCGCGTGTGTTGATCTATGTGGTACTCATCTCTGCCATCAGCGCCCTGATGGTCTATGGCCTGGCAACGCGCTCGACATTCGAGCTGAATGTTCTGAAAGACCGTTCACCGTCTTTTGTCGAACTCTCAGATGGCCGAATTCAGAATGGTTACGCGCTCAAACTCGTGAATAAGCGCGGCGATGAGAAAGCCATCCGCATCGACATTTCCGGCATTGAAGGTGCTGAATACAGCCTTGTCGGCCTCGAAGATGGCGACATGACCGTCAATGTCGATGGCGAACATGTCGACCGTTTCCGGCTCGTTATCCGCATCCCTTCGGAGTTTGTATCCGGGAATGACAGCCTGCGCGTCACTGCCACAGATACAGAAACCGGCGAAGCAGATACAAATATCATCCCCTTCTCGAGCCCAAGGAGCTGACCATGGCTGAAAAAGGACGCCTTACCGGATACCACGTGCTTTTCATGCTGCTCGGCTTTTTCGGCGTGATGATTGCGGTCAATGTCCTCTTCACCGTGTTCGCCGTGACGAGCTTCCCTGGGGAACAGGAAGAAAAGTCCTATCTTCAGGGCATCAACTTCAACCAGACGCTCCACGAACGCGAGAGACAGGCTGAACTTGGCTATTCCTCGGCAATCGGCCTGGAAGCCAGCGTTTCAGGCGATGCTCGCCTCGTGGCCCTCTGGACGGATCGGTTCGAAAATGGTGTCACGGGCCTTTCTGTCACAGCGGAACTCTCACGCCCTGCCAGCGCAGAGGGACAGCGTGTGCTCGAGCTGACTGCGCTCGGCGCAGGCCGATACGAGGCAGATCTGAATTCCTCCCTTGAACCAGGCGCCTGGCATGCCCTTGTGACCGCCGTCACACCGGATGGCGAACGCCTCGTTGCCAGAAAGTCACTGACATGGATACGCTGACGCTCGATCCTTCGACCGACACATCCGACAAGCCACAAACCAGCGCGCGCGCCTATGTCCGACAAAAGTCAGGTCGCCAGGAGCTGACCCTGGCGGTCTCTGGCGCGAAGTGCGGCAACTGCCTGTCAAAGATCGAGACGAATCTCCGCGCGCTTCCCGGCATTGATCATGTCCGGATGAATCTCACCTCAGGCCGTCTGTTCGTGGACTGGACATCTGAAAGCTTTGATCCTGATCAGGTCATCCGCAAGCTGGACGATCTGGGTTATCCGGCACGTCCATATGATCCCGAACAGGTTGATCTCAGTCGCCAGAAACGTGAGCGCGGGCTTCTGGCCGCTATGGCAGTAGCCGGTTTTGCGGCTGCCAACATTATGCTGCTATCTGTTTCCATCTGGGCTGGCGCCGATGAGATGCCCGTGGAAACCCGCACACTGCTCCATTGGATATCCGCTCTGATTGCGATTCCCGTCGTGGCCTTTTCTGGCCGTCCATTTTTCAGTTCTGCATATACGGCCCTGAAATCGGGCCATGTGAATATGGATGTGCCGATCTCACTCGCCGTGATCCTGGCACTGGGTCTGAGCCTCTATGAGACCATACATCATGGAGCGCATTCCTATTTCGATGCAGCCGTCATGCTGCTCTTCTTCCTGTTGATCGGACGCTTCCTCGAAGCGCGTCTGCAGCGTCAGGCATACAAAGCGGCCGATGACCTCGCCGCAATGCAGGCCGTCACGGTGACACGCGTCAGCGCTGATGGAACCTATGACACCGTCGCGTCCCATAAGCTGGCACTCGGTGATGAGCTGATTATCGCACGCGGTGCACGCCTGCCAGTTGACGTTGATCTCCTCAGCAATTCGGCCTCCCTGAACACAAGCCTCGTCACAGGCGAAAGTCTTCCGCAATCGGCTCAGAGCGGTGATCGGATCTATGCCGGTTCCGTCAATCTGAATGACGCGATCCGGGTCAGCGTCGCCTCCAGAACAGATGATTCCCTCATCGGAGAAATCAGCAAGCTCCTGGATGCCGGTGAACAAAAACGGTCTCGCTACCGCCAGATCGCCGATTTTGCAGCCAGCATATATGTACCGACAGTCCACACCCTGGCCGCAGCAGCATTCATCGGGTGGTTCATTTATTCGGGCGATATCCGAACGGCCCTTTTTACCGCTATTTCAGTTCTGATCATCACCTGCCCGTGTGCGCTCGCACTGGCCGCACCAGTCGTGCAGATCGTTGCATCGGGACGGCTCTTCCAGTCCGGCGTTTTCCTGAAGTCTGGTGACGCCCTCGAACGCATCGCAGCCTGCGATCACATCATTTTCGACAAGACCGGCACGCTCACGGAGCTGACGCCGAAGATCAATGACACCAGCGTTTCGAGAGAAGACCTTGCACTGGCCGCTCAGCTGGCGCGTGCCAGCCGCCATCCTTTATCGCGCGCTATCGTTCAGGCAGCCTGCCCCGGCCCCATCGCCGAGGACGTGGCCGAACACAAAGGTCTGGGACTCTCTGGCACGATTGAAGGTCGCCCGGCGCGGCTTGGTTCATGGGAATGGGTTAGTAATCAGGCACCAGCTTCCACGGACACAGACGCTCCAATCTGGTTCTGGATTGAAGGTTCCGAGCCGATGCCGCTCCATTTGTCAGAAACATTGAAGCCTGGCGCAGTTGAACTCCTCTCCCGGCTCGAACAGCTCGGCATGACATATGAGATCTGTTCAGGCGATGCAGAGAATCGCGTTGCAGCCATCGCTGATGAACTTGGCATCTCACAGTATCAGGGCCTCATGAAGCCAACCGAGAAAGCGGCACGTGTCGAAGCTCTCAATTCGGAAGGCCGAACCGTTCTCATGGTCGGCGACGGCCTGAACGACGCAGGCGCGCTGGCGCTCTCGAACGCAGCCCTCGCGCCAGGCGGCGCACTGGATATCGCACGCACAGCAAGCGATGCCGTTTACACCGCCGATTCGGTCACAGGGATTGCCAGCATCATTTCGGTGGCCCGGTCATCGCGCCAGAGAATCCGCGAAAACTTTGGTCTGGCCCTGATTTACAATCTCATAGCAGTGCCAATTGCGCTGGCAGGGCTCGTTACGCCACTCATCGCCGCACTCGCCATGTCAGGATCGTCCATCGTCGTCACACTGAACGCCTTGCGTGTTCAATCGGGAGGTCACAAATGACGGCACTTTTGTTTCTGATACCGGTGGCGCTCGGCATGGGCGTCATTGGGCTTGTTGCGTTTCTCTGGGCGCTGCGGTCCGGACAGTTTGACGATCCTCAGGGCGCCGCTGAGCGTATTCTGCACGACGAAGACAAGCCGCTTTAGCAGCCAGGTCGACGACGCAAGTTGACGCTAGGTCAACGGCATTCCGAACATTTTCAGTTCAGAAACTGTCGCTTTTGCGAAACAGTTTTCCGAAAACTCGTGCCACCCGGCAACGATCCCCAATTGACATTTCCCGCACAATAAGGTGAGAAATTCAACATCTGTTGAATACCAGCAACATAAGCTGGATTTTCATAATAGGAGGGAAGAACATGGGAAAGAATTTCAGAAAACTCGCAATCCTTGCACTGGCCAGCACAGCGCTCGCACCTGTTCATTCTGCTTTCGCACAAGACGCAGAAGAACAATCCGCTGCCGAACGCCGTTTCTCGACCGTCACGGTCACAGCGCAACGTCGTGAACAAAGTCAGCTCGATGTGCCGCTGTCTGTTTCCGCTTTTGATGGCGAATTGCTTGCCGATCTCGGCGTTACAGACCTGACCGAAGTCTCCAAGGTTTCGCCAAACGTTACGCTTGAGGTTTCACGCGGCACAAACACCACCCTCACCGCATTCATTCGCGGCGTCGGTCAACAGGACCCGGTCGCAGGCTTCGAGGCTGGCGTCGGCATCTATCTTGACGATGTGTATCTCAACCGCCCGCAAGGCGCTGTTTTAGACGTTTTCGACGTCGAACGTGTCGAGGTGCTCCGCGGACCACAGGGCACGCTCTATGGACGCAACACGATCGGTGGTGCGGTTAAATACGTCACTCGCGGCCTTGGCGATGAGCCAATGCTCAAAGGTCGTGTGGCCCTTGGCTCTTACAATCAGAAAGACCTCGTCCTGACAGGCAGCCTGCCTCTGGCGGACACCTTCCGCGTCGGTGGTTCTCTTGCTGTTCTCACGCGCGACGGATTCGGCGAAAACCTCGTCACTGGCGACGAGAACTACAACAAGCAGATCACCTCTGGCCGCCTCTCTGCTGAATGGGACGTCACGCCTGATTTCGAGCTCCGCTTTGCTGCTGACGCTGTCAAAGACACATCAAATGCCCGCCAGGGACATCGCTTCATTCCTGACCAGTTGCCACCTTTTGAGTATCCTGTTCTGGGTGATGTGTTTGACACACGCGCAGGTCTGAACGTCGTTGAACAGGACGCCGAAGGCTATGGCGTATCGCTCGTCGGCGAGTATTTCCTGAACGACAATTTCACCATCAAGAACATCCTCGCCTATCGCGAAGATTCCAGTACGTCACCGATCGACTTCGACAGCCTTCCAGAAGCTGACATCGATGTTCCTGCCATCTATGAAAATGACCAGTTCTCAGAAGAATTTCAGGTGCTTTACAGCAGCGATCATCTGAATGGTCTGGTCGGGTTCTACTATCTTGATGCCAACGCTTCGACGGTCTTCGACGTGCTTCTGGATACAACAGGTCAGGTCCTCAGCCTGCCCGGCCTGAACGCACAGACTTTTGGCGATGTCGGCACAGAGACCTGGTCGATATTCGGTGACTTCACCTACGACATTACTGACCGCCTGGCTCTGACACTGGGCGCGCGTTACACTGAAGACACACGCTCATCCGTTGTCAAACGTCGCACTTACATCGGCGGTTTCTCGGAATTCTTCGGCGGCAACCCAATCCTCATTTCGACAACCTCTGACTTTGAGGGCGAAGCTGACTTCGATGATTTCAGCCCGCGTGTCTCGCTTGCCTATTATCTGACGGCAGAGAGCAATGTTTACTTCACCTACGCTCAGGGCTTCAAAGGCGGTAGCTTTGACCCGCGTGGTCAGACGACTGCTGCGCCGGACTTCAACGGAGATGGCACAGTTTCGGATCAGGAAATCTACGATTTCATGCAGTTCGATCCGGAAGAAGTCGACAGCTTTGAAGTTGGTTATAAAGCCAGCCATTTCGGCGGAAAACTGAACTACTCCATCGCCGGCTTCTATGCCGACTATAAGGACGTTCAGGTCCCAGGCTCGGTTGGTCTGGATACAGATGGTGACGGCGTGAACGACACCTTCACGGGCGTTACAACCAATGCCGGTGCCGCGACCATCGCCGGCGTGGAATTCGAAGGTAATGCGATCTTGGGCACGGATGTGTTCAGCTCTGGCGACCTTTTCAATGCCAGCTGGTCTGTGGGCTATCTTGATGCGGGTTATGACGAGTTCATCGACGCATCGGGTACAGACGTCTCTGATGATCGTGTTATTCAGAACACACCAGACTGGACCGCAAGCCTGCGCCTCGCATACGACACACCTTTCACGATCGCCAACAATGACGGCAACCTTCTTGTGAACACGCTGATCTCGTATCGCGGCGACTCCAGCCAGTTCGAAGCACCGAACCCATTTCTCGACCAGCCCGCCTTCACGCTTTGGGATGCCTCAATGCGTTGGGAAGCTGAAAGCGGCAAATGGGGTGTGAGCCTGAACGGCAAAAACCTCACAGATGAGCGTTATGTCGTGGCTGGCTATAACTTCGTGAACATCAACGCCAATGGCACCTTCACACCAACACTGGGTCTCGAAGGCACGCTTACCGGCTTCTATGGAAACCCACGCACCGTCACACTGGGTGTGGATTTCGAATTCTAATTTCCCCCGAACCGGCAATCATACCGGCATCTGGCGACATCTTCGGATGTCGCCATTTTTTTGTGCCGGCGGGGATCATCTGTCGCGAAGCTGCTCGAACCCGGCCGTCACGAAAGCTACGATGTGGCTGCAAGCGCCTGCCAGATCGTCAGACCGACACAGGCCGTTCGACAAATGATCGATCCGCCCGGTCTGCGCAAAGGTCAGAGTCAGTGCGCCAGATAGACAATGGTATCCCCAATAGAGGTCCTCGTCGGACACGCCCGGCAGCGCCATTTCCAGCGCCTCCAGGAACCGACGAATGGCCGGGTCAAAAAACTGGCTCATGAGCTTGCCGCCCCATTCATGCGAGCTGTTCACGTAGCCAACCAGCGCATAATAGTTTTTCCAACCCTCCTCATGGACATGCGGACCTTTCAGAATGGGTTCGAAATAGGCGCGAATGATCGCGCAGATTTCCGGTGGCGCTGGCGCCGACTCTGAAATCACTTTTTCCAGAGCCTCAAGCCGCCACTGGTTTAGAATCTCCGCTCGACGCAGAAATACCGCATCAAACAGGTCGCGTTTCGGGCCGAAATGATAGTTTGCCAGCGCCACATCCACATTCGCCAGCTTGGCAATCGCGCGGAGCGTCACGCCATCATAACCATGCCGGGAAAAAAGCGCTTCTGCTGCATCAAGGATCTGGGTGCGCTTCTCTCCGCGCGATGATATTTCACTCATATACGTGCATACCCCTGATGGCAGCGTCTGGCTGCTTCTTGTTCTTTAAGTCCAATCTGGACGAGACTTGCCGGACTGGCAAAACTTCAGTTGCAAATTCAACATTTGTTGAATTAGTATTTTCTGAAAACACAAAACACAATGGGAAACAAAATGACAGACGACATCCGATTTCAAACGAAGGACGGACTGTCCATTTATGCGCGCAGCTATGGCGATCCCAATGCGCCGCACACAGTGCTCTGTCTTCACGGTCTGACGCGAAATCATAAAGACTTCGAGCCAATGATCGAAGCGCTTCTTCCCGATCATCCAGACACGCGCTTCATCGCCTGGGACACGCGCGGTCGGTGCAAATCAGAATATGATCCCGATCCCTCCCACTATGCGCTGCCGATCTATGCAGAGGATGTGATTGGGCTGATCGAGCATCTTCATCTCGAAAAGTTCTCACTCATTGGTACGTCCATGGGCGGCCTCATCTCCATGGTCCTGATGAGCCTCATTCCAGAGCGCATCAAGGGCGTCGTCATGAACGATATCGGCCCGGTCATCGAAGTCGAAGGCCTCAATCGGATTGCAAGCTATCTCGGCAAGAACAAGCCCGTCGCTGATTTCGAGGCGGCAGCGCAAGCACTCAAGTCCAAACAGGCGGGCGCGTTCCCGGACTATACCGACGAGGACTGGCTGAAATTCGCCAGGCGCACACATGCGACGCGAGAGGATGGTCAAGTCGAAGCCGATTACGATCCCAACCTCGTCAAGAACTTTGCGATACCCGACTCAACGGACGAAAACGATGAGAGCATGTGGACGCTGTATCGCGGCATGTCTGCATCTCCCTTCCTCCTCATACGTGGTGAGATTTCTGAGCTTCTTTCCGAAAAGACGGCACGGCGCATGCTGAATGCACATCCCGACGCTGAAATGGCGACCGTGCCGCGTATCGGCCACGCACCTGTGCTGGATGAACCGGAAGCTGTTTCGGCCATCTCTCAGTTTCTGAAAAAAGTGAAAGCCGCCTGAGAACGGAGGCTATAGTCGCGATCCACTGCGTTCAGGCGGAAGGAGGTTTAGACTTCTTCCTCTCTCCGAGCCGCCTGATCTGCCAGGACCCCGCCGGTCTGGCGCGCCCAGAGGTCTGCATAGACACCGCCATGGGCTAATAGCTGGTCATGGCTGCCCTGTTCAATGATCCGTCCGTGATCAAGCACGATCAACCTGTCCATCGCTGCGATGGTTGAGAGACGGTGCGCAATGGCAACCACAGTCTTGCCTTCCATCAAATCAAACAAATGGTCCTGGATTGCGGCTTCGACTTCTGAATCGAGCGCAGACGTCGCTTCATCAAGGATGAGAATAGGCGCATTTTTCAGGAAGACCCGCGCAATTGCGATCCGCTGACGCTGCCCGCCGGAAAGCTTGACGCCGCGTTCGCCGACCTGAGCATCCAGGCCTTTCCGACCCTGCTGATCTTCCAGCCCCTGAATGAACTCCCAGGCATTCGCCTTGAGCGCCGCAGCTTTCACGTCCTCATCATTCGCGCCCGGACGACCATAGGCAATGTTGTCCCGGAGAGAGCGGTGCAGCAGTGAGGTATCCTGACTGACCATGGCAATCTGGCGACGGAGCGAATCCTGCGTCACATCTGAAATGGATTGCCCATCAATCGAAATTGTCCCGCCCTCCACATCGTAAAATCGCAGGAGAAGATTGGCGATGGTGGACTTGCCGGCACCTGACCGCCCGACCAGGCCGACCCGTTCGCCAGGCCGGATGTCAAGTGACAGGTCACTGATAACGCCCGCCCCCTTTCCATAGTGAAATGAGACATTGTCGAAGCGGATTTCGCCGCGCTGCAGCATAAGCTCCCTGGCGTCGTCTTTGTCTTTCACGGACATGGGCTGTTTCATCAGCGCGATGCCGTCATAAACGACCCCGATATTCTCAAAAAGATTAGAGATCTCCCACATGATCCACTGGGACATGTTGTTGATTCGCATTGCGAGGCCGAGCGCAACGGCAATGGCACCGACTGTGATCAGGCCTTCGCTCCACAGATAAACGCCCAGTGCGCCAGTGCCGACGAGCATCAGACAGTTCAGCCAGAAGACCGAGGCGTCGAAAATCGTCGCCAGTCGCATCATCGGATAAACCGTTTTCAGGAAGTCGCTCATGCTCCGTCGGGCATAAGCTTCCTCGCGCCCTGAATGCGAAAACAGCTTCACCGTCGCGATATTGGTATAGCTGTCGACAATACGACCCGTCATAGCCGACCGTGCATCCGCCTGAGCCTGTGAGACTTTGGTCAGACGCGGAATAATGAGCCGAACAATCAGCACATAGACAGCGAGCCAGGCAGCCAGAGGCAAGGTAAACAGCCAGTCGCTAGACCCGAGCAAAAGGAAGGTGGAGCCGATATACACGACTACATAGACGAAGACATCGAGGAGGATATTTACAACCTGTCGAACGGCCAGCGCGGTTTGCATCACCTTGGTTGCGACCCGTCCTGAGAACTCATTAGCATAGAAGCCCATGGACTGACCGAGCAGATAGGTGTGCATCCGCCAGCGAATCGCCATTGGCAGGTTCGACATGATCACCTGGTGATGAACCATACTCTTCAAGAACACGGTAAACGGGAGAAGCAGTCCCGCAAATACGGCCATCCAGATCAGCAAATGGCCCTTCTCAGCGAATAAAGCCTCCGGAGCAGTCCCAGTGAGCCAGTCCACAATCACGCCTAGAAGAGCAAAAAGCGAAACCTGACCAATGGAAGTCAGCGTCGTCAGAAGAGTAACAAGGAGGATCCAACCTGCTGCGTTCTTCACATAGTGCCAGCAAAATCCAACCAGTGTATCGGGCGGTGTCGGATTAGCCTCTTCTGGAAAGGGTTCGACGCGGCTCTCAAAGAAGTGAAACATTTTGACGCCGCCTCCGCTTGGGGTGAAGCGTACTTAAGCTTATCTATGTCATGTACAAGATGCGCAAAAGGACAGATTTCGGCTGATTTTACAGCGTACAGAAAATTGTGCTATTTGTGCGAGTGCGAAGAAAAAATGACGCCTTCACGCATGAGTGTAGTTACCTTTCTAAAAATTCATGTTAGATGGCGCAGCTATACAGCGTACAAAATGAAGACCTCCGGGAGAAAATGCATGCTGATGAAATGGAAAACTTTGCTTGTGACAGGTGTGGCTGCAACCACGCTCGCTGTTGCAGGCTGCGGACAACAGTCACAAACCCAAGAGACTGCTGAAGCAGAATCAACGGCTTCAACTGCACCAGTGAAGGTCGCAGAATTTGTGCCAAATTTCCGCCTGATCGACGCCACTGGCAAGAATCAGGAGCTTTACTACTGGCAGGACGTTCCAGCGATCGTCATGACAACTTACTGCCAGGACTGCGAAGCTGCCGACGAAGCGCTCACAGAGATCGAAGCGCTGAAAGCTGATTACGCAGACACAGAAATTCGCTTCATGGCCCTCAACTCAGCAGGCGGTGAACGTACAGAGATTGCGGCCAAGGCTGACGAAAAAGGCTGGACCACACCGATCCTCATGGACGACGCAAAGCTCGTTGGTGAAGATTTGGGCGTGAGCCGCGCTGGCGAAGTTTTTGTTATCGACCCAAAACAAGGCTTCAAGGTTGTCTATCACGGCCCGGTTTCCGGTGCAGAGCCTTACCTGAAAACGGCGCTTGATCAGATCGTCGCAGAAGAGCCTGTGAACGTATCCGCTTCGGAAGAACTGTCTGGCACATATATTTCACTGCCAGAGCGTGACGCTGCTCCGGAGATTCAGAACATCTCCTACACAGAGGACGTTGCTCCAATCCTCATCGAAAACTGTGCTGAATGTCACGCTGAAGGCGGTATCGCGCCTTGGGCGATGAAAGATCACCAGTCTATTCAGGGCTGGGCGCCTATGATGAAACAGGTGATGATGGACGGCCGTATGCCACCATGGGGTCCAGATACGACTTACCGTGCCATGGAACATTCGCGAGCACTCACGAACGAAGAGAAACAAACCATCATCCACTGGATTGATGCTGGCGCGCCACGTGGCGAAGGCGAAGACCCATTCGTCGAGCTCGCTTACACAGCGCCTGAGTGGCCGGAAGATCTCGGCGAACCAGACCTGATCCTCAATGTACCTGAGTACACAATCCCTGCGACAGGTGTGGTCGACTATCAGTATCCGTATGCTGTGAACCCACAGACAGAAGACAAATGGCTGAAAGCCACTGCAATCATTCCTGGCGACCGTGCAGCAGTTCACCACGCCCTGACTGGCTATATGGAAGAAGTTCCAGCTGACGGCCGCGGTACGGAAAGCAACTGGAAATTCTCAACAGGTACTTACGCTGTTGGTGAAGAGCCAATGATTCACATGGACAACTCAGGCAGCCCATTCCCGGCTGGCGGTGCCATCGGCTTCCAGATGCACTACACGCCTATTGGCAAGGAAATCGTCGACAATACAAAGGTCGGCTTCTACTTCCACGATGAAAAGCCGAAATACTACACACGTAGCTATGTGATCGTTGATCCGACAATCACTCTGCCTCCAGGTGACGGCTATCACGAAGAAGTTGCCTATATGGACTGGCCAGCAGATGCGACGCTTTACGGCATCTATCCGCACGGTCACTTCCGCCTGGCACGCACACTCGTCACGCTTGAGCGTGCAGACGGTACAGAAGAAGTGCTGCTGAACGTTCCGCGTTACGACTTCAACTGGCAGTTTGACTACCGCTTCGAAGAGCCGGTCGACATCAAAAAAGGTGATCGGATCGTCACGAACTATTGGTACGACAACTCCAAGCGCAACTTCGCGAACCCTGACCCTTCAAAAACTGTCACATGGGGTGACCAGTCGTTTGAAGAGATGAAGTACACTCGCCTGACTTATCAGTGGAAAGGTGAGACGACTGACAACATGATGGACGATGTTCAGCAAGAACTCGAACAAGGCATGCTGTTCGGTGCGCTCGATGACGACATGAATGGCGAGATTGAACTTGCAGAAGTTCAAAAAGGTCAGTTCGCTTCCATGGCGCCAATGATGATGAAAATGCTGGATAAAGACGGCAGTGAGACCATCAACCGTGAAGAGATGGCCGCTGGCGCGATGCAGATGATGCGCCGCCAAATGCGTGAACAATCAAACGGTGAAAAGAACCAAGCCGTTGATCGCGCGACAAACAGCGCAGCAGGCGGAAGCAACTAAGCTGCACTGCTACTACAACCCCAATAAGAAAAGCCGCCCTTTACTGGGCGGCTTTTTTTGTGACATGAGCTGAATGTCGGCCTTATGTGTTCTGCCGGTTCTCGATCAGATCATCAACGACTTCCGGATCTGCCAGTGTGGATGTGTCGCCCAGCGCCCCATAGTCGTTCTCAGCAATCTTGCGAAGAATCCGCCGCATGATCTTGCCTGAACGGGTTTTCGGCAGGCCCGGTGCGAACTGGATAAGGTCAGGCGAAGCAATCGGCCCAATCTCGGCGCGCACCCACTTCACCAGCTCTGCTTTCAGCTCATCAGAGGGCGTTTCGCCTGCATTGAGCGTCACGTAGGCGTATATCCCCTGCCCTTTGATATCGTGCGGATACCCGACAACAGCCGCCTCAGAGACTGTATCATGAGCAACCAGGGCGCTTTCGACTTCGGCCGTCCCCATGCGGTGACCTGAGACATTGATCACGTCATCAACACGGCCTGTGATCCAGAAATACCCGTCTTCGTCCCGTCGCGCGCCATCGCCTGTGAAATAGCGGCCCGGATAGGTCGAGAAATATGTCTGAACAAAGCGGTCATGGTCACCAAATACGGTGCGCATCTGTCCCGGCCAGCTATCGGTGATGCAGAGATTGCCATCCACGGCGCCCGCCAGTTCGTTGCCGTCAGCATCTACCAGGATGGGCTTGATGCCAAAGAATGGTCGCGTGGCTGAGCCAGGTTTCAGATCAGTCGCGCCGGGCAATGGCGAAATCATAATCCCGCCGGTTTCGGTCTGCCACCATGTGTCGACGATCGGACACCGCCCTTCACCGACTACATTATAATACCAGAGCCAGGCTTCGGGGTTGATAGGCTCACCAACAGATCCAAGCACACGTAAAGAGCTGCGGTTTGTCGCTTTTACAGGCCCATCGCCTTCCCGCATCAGAGCACGGATAGCTGTTGGTGCGGTGTAGAAGATCGACACATTGTGCTTGTCGACCACCTGCCAGAACCGGCTCGCATCCGGATAGCTCGGTACACCCTCAAACATGAGTGTTGTCGCACCATTCGCGAGCGGGCCGTAGACGATATAGCTGTGCCCGGTCACCCAGCCGACATCGGCCGTACACCAATAGACTTCACCGTCACGGTAATCGAACACATACTCATGCGTCATGCTCGCCCAGACGAGATAGCCTCCCATTGTATGCAGAACGCCCTTCGGCTTCCCGGTAGATCCGGATGTGTAGAGAATGAAAAGCGGATCTTCGGCATTCATCGGTTCGGCGTCGCAAAACTCATCAACGCCTGCCGCTGCCTCATGCCACCAGACATCCCGTCCGCCTTTCATGGCGACTGAATTGCCGGTGTTCTCAATGACCAGAACCTTTTCTACTCCCAGCGCATGCTTCAGTGCTTCATCGACATTGGCTTTGAGCGGAATGGTCTTACCGCCACGGCGCCCTTCATCTGCCGTGATAATCACGCTGGAATCGCAGTCATTGATCCGGCCCGCCAGCGCTTCTGGAGAGAATCCACCGAACACGATCGAATGCACAGCCCCAATTCGCGCACAGGCCAGCATGGCGTAGGCGGCTTCAAGGATCATCGGCATGTAGATCGTGACCCGATCACCCTTCTTTACGCCGAGAGATTTCAGGACATTTGCAAAGCGGCACACCCGCTCATGTAGCTGATGATAGGTGATGGAGATCGAAGTATTGGGGTCATCACCTTCCCAGATGATAGCCGTCTGATCGCCTCTGGTGTCCAAATGACGGTCAATACAATTGTAGGCGACATTCAGCTCACCGTCTTCAAACCAGCGAATATGAACGTCATCCTTCGCAAAACTCGTATCCTTCACCTTGGTAAAAGGTTTGGCCCAGTCCAGACGCATGGCCTCGCGCCGCCAGAACGCTTCACTATCTTCCATGGATTCCTTGTACAGCATTTCATAGCGCGACTTGTCGGTCTTGGCGGCAAGTGCGGTCTCTGGCGGTACAGGGTAGAGCGCGTGAGTTTCGTCAGACATGCTTTTTTTCTTCCCAATATCTATGTTTCAGGAGATGTCGTCAGTCGACGCGTTGACAGACGGATGTCTCCAAGCTGCGAAGCGATGGAATGTTCAGGCCGTGCCTCAAGTAAGGTCTGGCTTTCCGGTCCGAGGCCGTACTGAAAGATCAAAACATCAAAATCGAGCTCGTCCCCAGAAGCGGGGAGCGAGAGGTTGATGTCAAGCTGGCGGCAGGCACGCCCGAAACAGGAAATGTCCCAATTCTCAGACAGTCTCAGTTGAAAACCATTCACCTCAACTTCGCTCGCGTCCGGGAAACCGTTTCCAGGGCGAACAATGACCTGATCTGCACGGTCGGCTTGGATCGCGAACCGAACAGTCCGCCCATCGCCCTCAATTCGATCTTCCTCCACCCGGGCGCCAATCACTCCTTCTTCAAAAGGTGGTGCTGGCGCGAGGTATCGTTCGCCGCCCAGTCTTGTCAGCTGGCCTCGCCGGAACGGCGCAATCTCCGAAAACTCTGC